>ENA-ORPK01000015-ORPK01000015.1-human-gut-metagenome-genome-assembly--contig:-NODE-15-length-151876-cov-38.508355_pt1 | contig 151876 bp, 143 predicted proteins | sample MGYA00242139_ERZ509068 | MGnify/ENA primary metagenome ERZ509068 (study PRJEB26280, sample SAMEA2338687) | human gut metagenome | biome: human gut; feature: human-associated habitat; material...
TACATTTTTGCAAATCAATAGACCAAAACCGCGATTTTGTAAAAATCAAATTTGATTTTAACATTTTGGCAAATTCGGCTTTTTATCATATCAAAATCATATCACGCCAATATCACCAAGACGCAACCTTTGAAGCAACCGCAAATCTACCAAAACCAAATTTGATTTTAACATTTTGTAACCAACCAAACACGACTTAAAACCAGCTTTCAACCCAAAAACCACACTAAAAAACCAAAACCGCAAAAATCAAATTTGAATTTAACATTTTTGCGAATCAACAAACCAAATTCTAATTTGACGCTTTGCAAACTCTGTGTTTAGTCATATCAAAATCATATCGTACTAATATCACCAAACGCAACTTTTGAAGCAACCACAAACTTGCAAAAACCAAATTTGGTTTTAACATTTTGCAGCCAGTCAAACCGAAATTTGTTAAAACAGAAATTGTCAAAACCAAATTTGATTTTAACTGCCAAACTAACAACAAAATTGACTTGTAGCAACTTGACTTAAATCAACTTTTCGCCTCCTCGCCGCAAATTTTCACGCTCTCTTTGCCGCCAAACACGCCTTCGCTTTTGCCTAAGTTTTCGCTCTGCTTGTGCCATTTGCCAAACCCAAAACCGCGAGTTGCAAAACCGCAAAACAGCCAAACCCAAAACCGCGTCAAACCGCAACCCTGTAAAACCAAATTTGGTTTTGACATTTTCTAGCCACCAACCGCAACAGCCGTGAGGCAAAATTTAGTAACTTTGTAGTAAAATCCCGCGCAACAAACTTTTGATTTTAGATATGATTTTCATATCATAATCATATCAAATTAATATCAAAACCATATTACAAAAGAGAGAAAATGAAAGAATTCGCGCTCATCGCCCCAACCGCTAGCGGAAAAACGCAACTCGCCATCACCCTCGCAAAAGAACTAAACGGGGTGATTTTAAGCCTTGATTCGCTCTGCGTCTATCGCCAAATCAACATCGCCTCGGCTAAGCCAACCGCCGCCGAGCAAGCCCAAGTGCGGCACTTTGGCGTGGATGTCGCGAGCGTGGAAGAGCATTTTTGTGCCGCCGACTTCATCCGCTGCTACCGCGAAGCAAAAGCGTGGTGCGAAGAGGCAGGCAAAACACTCATCATCACCGGCGGCAGCGGCTTTTACCTCAACGCGCTTTTAACGCCACTTGCGCCAAAAGTTCCGCCGCTTGCGCCTTTTAGCCAAGCCCTTAGCAGGGATCAGTTATGGGAAAAAGTGGAGCAGACCGACCCAGAATTCGCGCAAAAATTCAGCAAAAACGACTCGTTTAGGCTGCAAAAATGGTTTGAAATTCACGCCTTTACAAACCAGCCACCAAGCGTGTGGCTGCGGCAAAACTCCGCTCCACCAGTCGCCCAGAAAATGCGAATTTTCAACATTTTGTGGCAAAAAGAGGCGCTAAACCGCCGCATCGCCCAGCGCACACGGCAGATGTTTGAGGCAGGGTTGCTTGACGAGGCGCGCGCGCTTTTTGCCGAGTTTGACGCTGCTTGCAAACCACTTTGCAGCATCGGCTTAAAAGAGTGCGGCGAGTTTTTGCGCGGCGAGATCAACTCGCTTGACGCCCTCGAAAACCTCATCACCACCCACACAACCCAGCTTGCCAAACGCCAACGAACATTCAACAAAAAGGCGTTTAGCGAGGCGGTGACGCTCGAAGTGGATGAGGAAAATTTTGACGAGTTGCCTCAAAGGGTGGTTGCTCTCTTGCGAGCCTAACGCCCGCTCGCGCTTCGAACTCGCCCGCCTATCTTTTGCTCGAACTCTCCCGCCTTGCTCTCAGGCGACTTGACACCAAAAACCAACCGCCCTTCTTGCGATCTTGCAACCAACTTTCGTAGCCTTACCCGCCTGTTTTGCGCCCGAATTTATAACCAACTTTCTCAAAACTTGACTGCCGATCTTGCAACCGACTTTCGATCGAACTCGCCCGTCTTGCTTTCAGCCGACTTTTTCGAACTTAACCGCCAACTTTGCGCTCAAAACCGCCGTCGCAAATCTACTCGACATCGAACACTTTTCACACCAACCGCCTCGCTTGTAGCGTTTTAAGCGTCATACCTTCTCGCAGATGATGACAAATTTGCCACTCATCATTTAGGCTAAAACGCCTTTTGGTTTGCGTGCGAGTTTGTAAGCGGCTCGCTTTGTTTCAACATTTTTGAGCAGTTACAGCATTTGCGTTTTGACACAAACAGCCCAACGAACTAAAACCGCCATTATTCTGCCGCTTAGTCACGCCGCGCCAACCAAAGCCGCCCCTGCAACAACAACTAGCCACAATTTTGTCAAAAACGAATTTGACCACATCGCCGACAACGCATCCAAATTTGGTTTTGACAAATTGATTGCTTTTTTGTGATGGTAGAATTTTTAGAAAAAGTGAAGTTTTTAAGAAGTTTTAGTCCTTCGCCACTGGCAAAGGACAAAGTCGGGTGGGCTTAGGGATTGACTAGACCGCTCGCCTTTTCAAGCGGCTTGACCCTGCTGGCATGCCCACAACCATTATTTTAGTCCCTTTTTAAATCTCGCTGCGAGATACTACGCATATTTTGCTTAAATCTCACTTAACACTACCTTTTCCGCCTTTTTCACTGGGGGTATTTTGGGCTACTTTTTCCCAAAAAACCTCGGTAAAATCGCCGTTTGCTACGGGTGTATTGTAGCGTAGCGAAACTTAAAAAGGGACTAAAACACGAGGGTTTTGAAAACGGCGCGCTTTACAATTGTAGCGTAGCGAAACTTAAAAAGGGACTAAAACTATGAAGTTATTACTACTTCAAAGATGTATATTGTAGCGTAGCGAAACTTAAAAAGGGACTAAAACCTGATTCAAACGCTGCTAAGCGTGCAAGCCGCTAAAAGCAGCATTTGAATCAAGACTCAACCCTTTTGTGTTTATAAAATCAAAGTAGATTTACGATGCGGCGAAACCAAAAAGGCAACGAGGAGCGGTTTTGTAGGCAGACGGAGACGGAATTTGGTTTGGTAGTAAGAGTTTTTAGGCTGGCTTGTTCGCTTAGCGGTCGCCAGCCACTTCTGCTTGACAGGTTGTGAGGTTTGCAGTTGCAAACAGGATGAAAGCAAGTTCTGCTAGCCTTATTTTGCATTTGGCAAAACCTATCTTTATCACAGCCGTTTTAACGCAAAGTTGTTGCATAGCGCTAGACTTTGCGTTACTTTATACACCGACCGCTGCTGCATTGATTAAGCGTGCTTGCTCTTGGCAAAGCAGCATTACCTCTTCTGTCCTCGCCAAAGCCACCGCAATCTTGAAAAGACAAGGCACTTGCAAATGGCAGGTTAAAAGGCTCTCTTACTTCTATAAACGCAAGTCCTACAAGATTTAGCGGCGAGCCTGTTAGTCTCATTGTGAATCGGTCTTGCAACTCTTGTGGCGTAGTGGCTAGCTGTGTGTAGGCGCGCAAGCTGTTTAAAGAAATGCCGCGAATGTTGGTGGGAATCACGATAAAGCCCGTTGAAGCGCGAATCGTTACCACAGCGTGTCCGCGAATGTCACGCGTTTCTGGCACATAGCGCAAAAGAACGGTAAAATACATAGCCCCTGGTTGCGCGACATTAAAGATATTGCTTAACAAAGCGTTGATTTCTCGCGTGGTGCTAGCTGAGCCGATAAGATTCCATTCATATTGCGGGAGCATTGAGATAGAGCTTGCAAAGGCGACCTCCACAGTGTTTGTGAAAATCTCCGTGTGTCCGATGAGATTTGTCCTGCCATAATAATCCACAATATCACTCAGCGTGTCATAAAGCAAGGGGTTGCGGTTTTGAAAGCTAGTAAATGGGTTTGTGTTTGGCACAGCATCGAAAAAATAGCCTCCGCCCAAAGGTGGGCTGTTGTGATAGTGCATAAATTCAGCGATGATTTGATAGCTGTGCAGCATACAAGTGCCGCAAATGCCTGTGCGAGTGGCTAGGGCTTCATCGTTGGTTGTGCCTATGATTTGAAGCAGCCTTGCAACCCAAGCACTGAGATTAAAATCAATCGGGAGTTGCAAGATAGGCTTGTTTAAATTCGCGCCTGAATTTGCACCCAAATTTCCGTTAGAATTTGCATTTAAATTCACAGCATCAGCATTTTTAACAAAGGCTTTAAAGTCCTTTGAAACGGCTTTTGTGTTGATAGTATTTATCGCATTTTGCAATTTAGATTCCAAAGCATTTGCGTGCAATAAATTTGCATTTTCATAGCCTAAATTTGTGCTATTTGTATCAGCCGTGCTTAAAGCACTGTGCGGGTAAGCTTCATCAAGCAAGGCGTTGTTTGGGGCTAAATTTAAAGGGTTTGCGCTTTGATTTACGCTTGGAATTTGGCTTTGTTTCGCGCAACCATTAAGGACTAAAAGAGCAAGGCTAGCAAAAAGCACAGCGCGCAATAAAGGCGCATTTTTTAGGCATTTTAAAGTGAAATTTTTCATCATCTACCTCCACCCGGTGCTGGACAAAAGGGCAGATTATCGCCCTCATTTGCGCTGATAAGTCGCAGCCAATTTTGAAATTCAGTAGTGGTTAAAAACTCAGAGCTTGCTTCATTTGCGACATCTTTTTGCATATAAGACGGATTCACCACATAAGGCACGCCCCAATGAGTGCCATAGTGCGTTACGCGCAAGTAGTTGCCATTTGCGTCCTTAATGGCTAGCTTTTTATTGCCGATTGAAAAAGGCTTGAAAAAGGCGCGGTTTTTAGGCGGAGGCGTGGTGTCATCGCATTTGCCCCACTCTACCCAATCCCAATCTCCGCCATTTAAATTTGAATACATACAATTTAATCTCGGCACAAAGGCATCATAGCTTGCGATATGTCCGCGCTCTAAATCATAATACATAGCCGTTCTTGTCGTGGTTGAGCTGCCGTTTGAAATATAATAAGCCGTTTGTGAATTCTTTGTCTGCCAAAACAGAAAAAAGCCAAATGTAAGCGTCCCAGCAGGTGCCACAGTCGCCTCCCACTCTCTCATCGCGCTATCTAAAATATGCTCATTATAGCTCTCATCGCCTAGCCACGCAGCATAAAGAAAATCCCCGTCATCTTTGATGCTATATCTATCATCATAGCTCCAAAACTGCCCGTTTTTGATTTTCCACTGCTGGCGTTCATCATTTACTACGCAAGGGCTAAGATAAAGCATATCCACTTCCCTTTCGCTACGATACACAGAAGTAGGCGCGGTTATGCAAACCCAAGTGTTGTTGATTTTGTAAGCTAGGCGCGACAAGACATCATAGCGAGCATTAAGTGCTTCGCCACGAGAGCAACTGATAAGGGCTAGATAAGAATAATTTTGAGCAGAAGCTGAAAACTGCGGAGCGTAGCACCATTTAGCATTGCCTTGCACGCGCACGGCTATGGGCGCGTCTTTTGGCGCATCTGGGGACACTTGGCGTGGGCTTTGGGCTGAGTTTTGCACGCGTGGGGATTGAGATAGGAGGGCTTGTTTGGCGTTAGTTCCCAAACTATGAGTCTGAGTGTGTGTGCTACAAGCGCTAAAAGCAAACATTATTAAGCAAAACATAAACATTCTCATAAAGCGCTCCTTAAAATCGTATAATTTTTCTCCGCATTGTATCTAAAACTTACTTTTTTTAAGCCATTAAAATGCAACTTTTTTACCAATTTAGTTAAATTTGGCAAACAAACTCGCAAAAGTGCCTTGCAAAATTTAAAAGCCGTGCAATTCAAGCCGCAAAAAAGAGCAAAACTAAGCGTTGAAAGTCTTGCTAAAATGTCAAAACCGAATTTGGTTTGCAGTTGGTGGCGTTTGGGCGTTTAGCGGCAAAGTTTTTTGTGAAACACAGCTTCAAACTCACATAACACGGCGTGAAACCCACTTCCGCTGTCACCGCAAAACCAGCAAGGCAAATTTCAAATGCCAGATTAAGCATTTTTTAGTAAAATGCAAACAAAAGGAGTTAGGATGAAATTTTGGTTTGCGTGCTTGCTTGGTTGCGTGTGTGTCGGTTTTAGCGGCTGCGTGCGGGCGTATTACAAAACAGAAGTCGCCCCAAACCTCACCCTTAACAAAACCCAAACGCTGATGTTCGGGCTAGAAAAAAACGCCACCATTGCCGACAAAAAGCTAAAAATCCTACTAGGCGATGCGTTGATTGCAAACGGTTATCAAGTAGCAGAATTTAACTCCAACCGCAAAAACCCGCCTTGTTTGGTCACATTTTCGCAGCAGGTGTTTTCCACGCAATACACACAAAGTCACACTACTTTTCGCTCAAAAACGATCAACACCTACACGCCGCCCATTTACAGCCAAGGAGTTTATATCCCAGCTACCGTAGTTTCCTCAGTCATAAACATCCCAACACAAGTCGTTGAAACAAAAATACTCACAACAAAAGGCGTAGGAATCTCAATCTCTTGCAAAGAAGACGGAGAATTCGTGCAGGTCAGTAGCGGCGCAGTCATCGCAGAAATTGACGATTACAAAGAGCACACAAAAAGCATTCTTGACAATCTTGTGAAGCGTTTAGGGCAGGATTTTACAGGCAAAGTTGTCGTTCATAACTTTTTTAAAGAAAATGCACAACCAACTGACAAAATTTCTAGCCGCAAATGTCAAAATTTAGCCAAATGCGGCTCGATGTAACATATGCAAATCGCAAATTAATTTGCCTACAATCCGTTTGCAAAGTGCTTTTGCTTTAACATTTTGTGGTTATCACAGCCATTTTGCTCACCCAGATCGCACGCCTTGCCAAAATACTCCAACGCCTTGCCGTAGTCCTGCCTTACACCCTTTGCGTCCAAATAAAACTCGCCTACCATCTCGCACACACCGCCCATTTCGTCTTCTTCATCGCACAGTGTTTTAAAAATGTCAAACGCCTTTTTGTAGCTTTTTTCAACGCCTCTGCCGCTTGCATAGCATAAAGCAAGATTGTAACAACCCATTTGCTTCACTCCAATCGTGTAAGAAGTTTTGTTTTGGTTGCAAAGCTTGTAAAATGTCGAAAACGATTTTTGCGAATTTTGCTTTATGCCTTGTCCTTGTGCGTATAATATCCCTAAGTGATTGCAACTTAAATCATTGCCCAAATCACAGCCTTTTTTAGCAATGTCAAAAGCGAATTTGTAGTCTTTTTGCTCAACAAATCCACCCACAAGCATCCCGCATTCCATACCATTAACTTCGCACGCTTTGTAAAAATACCTCAACGCAAGTTGCTTGTTTTGCTTCACGCCTGCGTCTCCTTTGTAATACATTCGCCCAACTCTGCTGCAACTCGCCCCCGCCCGTGCCGTCCCTGCGTCAAATATATCCACATCTTCTTTGTTAGATTGTGCCAAATTGCAAGATTTTTGAGACAAAACAAAAGCCTTTTTTCTGTCTTTTTTCACGCCCTCGCCGCTTAAATACGCCCTCGCCAAATCGTCACAGCCAGCCACAGAGCCTAAATCACACGCCTTTTGGTTGTATTTAACTGCGTCTTGAAAGGCTTTCTTCAACTTTGTCTGTATAAGCTTTTCATTGTCAAGCTCCGTTGCATCCAGCTTATTTAAACCACTAACCACAATCGTCATACCGTAAAAGAAACAACCTTCGCCATAGTTTAAATTACAAGCTTTTAGGAGGTATTGTCCGCTAAGTTTAAGAGCGTTGGCGTCAAACATCTTTCCACCATCCTCGCGCCTTAACTGACTTTGAGACAAAATCGCCATCCCTATTTCATAACAACTTTTTGCGTCATTTGCCTCGCATTTTGACTTCTGCGCACTGTCAATTTGTGCATTGCAACCAACCAAACTTAAAGCCAACAAACCAAAAAAACAGCATAAAACTTTTTTCATCCTCGCCCCTTTAAGCCACCATTTTACCACAAAATTTTAAAACTACCAACCTCTAAATTTGCAAAAGTCAGCAATTGCACGCGGGCTAGTAGTGTGTGATCTCAAAGTCCTCTGCGCTAAGCTCGCACTTTTCAACAAACCTTTTTAAACAACTGCGTAAGCCCTCAGCTGACTTGGTATATTGAAAAACAAACTCGTCAAATTCGATTATGACACTTCCGCCTTTTGGCTCGACTTTGTCAAAGTAGATGAAGCCAAAGCCCGAGTTTATCGCGCGTTTAAACTCCTGCGGATAAGCTTGCATTACCCATTTGAAAACCTCCTTCACAACCTCCGTGTAGCTTGACGCGCGTTTTTGCTCACCGTCTGGCATCCTCACAAACGCAGGCTTGACAAAAGTCCAACACTCATTCAGCGTTAAAGCCACGCGCCGTTGCCTAAACTCCGCGTCAAGGTCACGGAAAATTTCAACCTCCTTAAACCGCTCAAAAAGCTCACTCGCTCGCCGCCTGATCTCCTTCGCGCCCCACTTGTCGCACTGCGTAAAAAAGCGGTTCGTCCAAAACTCCGCCCGCTCGTCATACACCGCCACTTTTTCTTTAAACGACTTGTTTGCTTTGGTTGAATTTAGCCCCTCTTCAAGCAACGAGAGGTTGCCGATCGTCTCGACATAACGCTCGATCTCTTGAATTTCGCTCTCGCCGCGCCCCTCACGCCACAAATTTCCCGCGACTTTTGGGTAGAAGTAGTCCAGTTTTCGCCCACTCAGCGCGCCCAAGTCCGTGCCGCTTTGCCGCTCGATTTGGCGTAACACAAAAGGGGCGATCTTCAAAAACGGCTTTTGCAAAAAGTCTCGTTGCACGACCGCGTCGTCTGGAAAGCCATCAGCGCTGCTTCTCGTGCCGAGATATTTCGCCACGCCTTGCGCACTCACCTCATCGCCCAGCCTGCTGTAAAGCGGGTAGATCGCCGAAGTCATACCGTTAGTGTTCATCCCGCAAACACTGCGGCGGACAAAGTAACTTAAAAGCAAGTTGAGAATTTTGTCAAACTCCAAAGCGTCTAGTTTGCCGTTTTGCAAGTCGTCCGTAAGACGCATCAACAGCGGCAACGCCACGCCAAATTTGATCTCGTTAAAGTTATCGAGCTTGTCGCGAAGTGCCGCCTTTTGGCTCGCTGCAAGCTCAAACTCCCACGCAAAATGTCTGTCTTTTAAAACCTTGTAAATTCGCGCAAATTTAAGCATATCCCGCAAAATCCACTCGCTGGCGTCCTCAAACCACTCCTTGCGAAGCTGCTTAAAGAGGTTATAAACCGCCTTGTCGTCGTCCTTGACTTTGGCGTGGTAATACACTCGCAGGTATGCTGGCAAAAACTCGCCGCCGATCGCCTTTTCGCTGTCTTTGTCGTCAATGAAAAGGTCTTCAAGCCGCCGCCAAAACTCGTTGAAAATCCTCTCTTGCTCGCTTGGCGCTAGCTCCATCATCAAAAAATTGCGAATAAGATCAAGCCCCGTGAGGTGAAGCCCCGTTGCGTTGATCCTCTCAAAAACCATCTGCGGGTCATCTCCTGCCTTTTGATCCAGCACAACCTCAGCAAGCTGCAACCGCGAAAATGCGTTTAAAATGGCGGCGATCTGCTCGTTTTCTAACGCCTTTGTCTCACTTCTAAAAAACTTGTAGTTGTCCGCCACGCGCGACTCGCCATCCACGCTCGCACTCTGCCCTTTCATCACAAGCTCAAACGCCTCGCGGTCTTTTTTGATCGGCTTTAAACGCAGCCTACCCTCGTCTTCAAAGTTAAACAAAAAGCGGTTTAGTCGCTGATGCAAGTCGGTGCGCGATTTTGAGGCGTTTTGCTGCAACGCCTTTAACAACAACATCACACTCGTTAGCCGCTGCTGCCCGTCAATGACGACAAATTCACGCACGCCGCCCTCGCCTTGGTGGGTGATGTAGGTGATCGTCCCTAGGAAATGCTCCTTGTCGTTTTGCGCGATCCGCCTCAAATCATCCAGCAGCTGCTGGCACTGCTCGCGCTGCCACGCGTAGTTTCACTGGTAAGTCGGGATGATAAACTCAACGCTGTCGGTGGATAAAAACGAGTTTAAATTCGTGTCTTTAACTTTCATAACCTCTCCTTAAATTTTGTCAAAACCGAATTTGACCTTGCCTTTTGCGGCGGCGGTGAAGTCAAATTTGGTTTTGATAAATTCACGCAACCAATTTCGCTTTTTAAAGGCGTAAAAAGCAAATTCTTGCCGCTTTGCCTACTCTTTTTCTAGTGTTAAAACCTTCGCGGTTTGGATCGCCACTGGGATCTTCTTCGCTGGCTGAGTAAAGTCTCTACAATAATCACACGCTTTGTAAAAATCCTGCGCATAAAACTCCAAAATTCTCGCCTTGTCGCCCTGCAAATTCACAAAATCCCCTTCAAACTCCGCCAAACCTTTCAGCCGCGACAAAGAACTAGAAATCGGACACACAAAAACCGCCCCGTTTGGCGCGAGCGAGCCGTCCTCCAACCCCTCTGAGGTCATCAAACTCACACAAGGAATTTGACAGGCTAGAAAGTTTTGCACGATCTCTTCTTTGCTTCGGTTACGCTTGTAAATCCGCTCTGGGTCGCTCCACGCGGCATTTTCTCCACTAGAATCCATAGTAAATGGAATTTTATAAAGTTTTAGCTTGCTGATGATGCTTTCTTGTTTTAGCGGGATCTTCAAATTCGGGGATTTTGAGTAGTCTGAGATCGTGATCTTCCTTGCTTTTTTCGACTTTTTCAGCACCGCGATCAACTCGTCTTTAAAGTCTATGGTCGCATTTGTAACTAAACTAAAACTCAAAATCTTTCTTTGGCTGTCTAGGTATTTTACCAATTCTGGCAACTCTTTAAACATCAGCGGCTCGCCACCGATGATCCTAACTCGGGCGATGCTGTCTATTTTTGACAACAAAGCCTCCAAAGAGTTGATGAGCCCTTGCAACGAACAGGTGTATTGGTTTGACGCGGAGAAATATTGCATTAAGTTGTTGCAAGACTGACACTTTAAAGTGCATTTTGTGGTTAAAACTAGCTCCAAATACGGAATGTCGATCTTGCCTTGTTTGACTCGCTTTTCAAAGCGTTTTTTCAAAAAAAACTTTTTCATAATCGCAGCGTATGGTGCTTTAAAAATTCGAGCAAATCCCCTTTTTCCAGTTAAATAAGAATAATACCAAGACACATTTGGCTTGATATATCTCTTTTGGAATAATTCATTATTTAGTAACTGCTGGCAAGTCTGGGCGCTACACTTAACGCCATCGTTTGTCTCTTTAATCCTCATAACCTCTCCTTAAATTTTGTCAAAACCGAATTTGACTTTGCCTTTTGCGGCAGCGGTGAAGTCAAATTTGGTTTTGACAAATTCGTAAAAAGTTTTGCAAACGCTTGACGGCGCAAAAAGTTGCAAAAACCGAATTTGATTGACAAAATGCTGGCGTTTGCAAGTTTTGAGGAATTTGCGCGTGAGGCGTTGAGCGGATTTTCGAGCTAGCAAAACGCTAACCTCGTTGCAAGCAGGTGTGTTGAAAACAGGCTGATTGCAAGCTAGTTTGTTGTCGGTTGGTTTGTTGCTGACTAGTTTGTGAAAAATTGTGTGAAAAGTTTGACAAAAAGTTTGGCGGCAAAGGGTGTGAAAATTAGCCCTTTTTGCGCCCGTTTTTAGTAGATTTTTAAACCCTCGTCGCTCGCCCGCCGCAAGAGAGAGAGAGAGAGAGTAGCCGCCAAAAGCCGTTTGGTTAAGAAAATGCGTCTCATTTGTTAAACACAACGCGTTTTAAAAACTCAGGAGTTGCCTCGACAAGTGCGTCAAATTCGCTTTTGCCAACTGAGCAAAAACTCACTGGCAGCTGCGCCCGTTTTAACAGCGAATACACCTTGCCAAACCGCGCCCCTTCGTCAAATTTAGTGAAAAAGATGCTTTGTGGCGAAAACTGCGAAAAAACCTCGCTTGTCGCGCACATATCCTCAAAGCCGCTCACCGCACTCAGCACAAGCACAACATTCATCGGCACGCCTTCGGTGATCTGCCTAAGTTTTGCCACCTCGTCAAGGTCTTTTGGTCCAGCACCTGCGGTGTCGATGAGCACTGCGTCAAAGTTGCTTAACTCGTTTAATTTGGCGATGAAATCCTCTCTGTCATAACACGAAAAAGTCGGGATTTTGCCGATGTTTCCAAGCTCTTTGATCTGCAAGTCCGCGCCGATTTTTTGAAAGTCAAGCGAGATGATCGCCACACGCATCTTCGCCTGCAAACTCAGCACCAACGCTAGCTTAAAACACGAACTCGTCTTGCCAACGCCGCTTGCACCAACAAACATCAACCGCCGCGTGCTTAAATCCAGCGGCGCGGTTTTGAAAACATCGTCTAGCAACAGCAAAATTTCCGTCTCGGTGATCTCAGGATTTGCCAAGATCTGCGACTTTAACTCTTCGATGTCAAAGTAATTCACCCCGAGCGCAGCCAAGCGGTTAAAAAGCCCTTCAAACCGCTGCACCACCGAGAGTTGCTCTAAGATGTTGAGCTTGTTTTGAAGCCCGTCTTTGACCTTCTCTTGCTCCTGCATCTCCTTTTTCAGCGCGGCTTTTACCAACTCGTCACTCGCCTCAACGCTCACTTCGTAAATGCCCTCGTCCTCTTTGAAGTCACTCTTAACGAAAATCGCCTCGTCGCCAAATTTTGTAATCGCCTTTTTTAACGCCTCTGTGATACTGCTGCCAGTAAATTTAAAAATGCTCATACAACCCTCTTTAAATTAGTTTTCAAAACCCCTGCTTTTACGCAAATTTTGCCCGCTTGCTTGCATCAACCCAAGCAACAACATCACACTCCACCGCCGTTTGGCGTGAGGATGCGGCAGCCAAAGTCGCTCGCTTTGCAAAGTTTTGCGGCTAAAAAACAGCAAATCCAAGTCAAGCGTGCGCGGCGCGTTTTTAAAGCTACGAATTCTCCCAAACCTTTTTTCTAAATTTTGTGTAATTTTCAGCACATCCGCCGCATTTAGCGAGGTTTTTAGCAACACAACCGCGTTTAAAAAGTCCGCCTGCTGCGTGTAGCCAAACGCCGCGTTAAGCAACAACGGCGAGCTTTGCGCCACAAAAAACCTTCTGTCGCGCTCAAAACGCCAAAAAACCCGCTCAAAACGCCTCGCCACCTCGCCGACATTCCCGCCAAACCCGACAACGACCCAGTTTTTAAAACGCCGCGGGGCGTGGCGGCTGAGTGGAAAATGCCGCGTGCGTAACAGCTTTTTACAACCATCGGCTTTCATTATGACAAAACTTTCATAAATTTGTCAAATTCGAATTTGACTACAAAATTTCACAACCCTGCGCACCCACTACGACAACATCCTCGACTCTGACGCCGAATTCGCCCGCTAAGTAGATGCCAGGTTCTACGCTAAAAACCATCCCCTCTTGCAAAATCGTCTCGTTTTTCGAGTTGATGAAAGGAAATTCGTGGATGTCAAGCCCAACTCCGTGTCCTGTTGAGTGCAAAAAATACTCGCCAAAACCAGCCTTTGTGATCACCTCGCGCGCCGCTGCGTCAATGCTTTTTGCGCTCACGCCGGGCTTAACGGCTTTGATGGCAGCTTCTTGCGCCTCTTTGACTATGTTATAAATTTCGTTTTGTTTGGCGTTTGCAAAACACTGCTCTTTGCTAAACGAAAAGCCCTTTTTAAACTCCGCCGTCCGCGTCAAGTCCGAGCAGTAGCCGCCAAATTTCACGCCCGCATCCACCAGCAGCAAGTCGCCCTCTTTTAACGCCTCTTTTGTCGGCAGGGCGTGGGCTTTTGCGGCGTTGTGGTTGATCGCGGTGATCGGCTCGAAACTTAGTTTTAACTCGCCGCGGTTTTGCAAAATCTCCTTTGCTAAGAAGTTGATCTCAACCTCGCTCAAACCCTCGTCAAGCTCCTCGCTAAGCCTCGCAAACGCAGCCTTTCCGCGTCTTGCCGCCTCTTTTAAAAGCACGATCTCCTCGCTTGTTTTGACGACTCGTTTTTTCTGGCTCAAATTTGGTTCAAATTCGGTTTTGACAACTAAATTTTTCGCAAAACTCTCAAACTCGGCTACGCTAAACTCGCACGAGTCGATACAGATCGCATTTGGAGCAAATTTGTTGATCAACCCGCTCGCCTCTTGTAAAAGCGCGCTGCTTTGCAAAACGCAAATGTCGCTTTTTACAAACTGCTTTGCTTCGTGAAAATACCGCCCGTCTGTGATGAAAAACTTTTCGCCTCTTAACAACAAGAAAACGCCGTTGTCACAGCCGTAACCGCTTTCATAAAAAAGCGCATTCTCACCTTTTACGAGGTAATTCAAATTCGAATTTGACACAAACCGCCTTTAAAATATACTTAAAAAACCTACTTATAAGTATGCTTTTTCCTACTTAAAAAAAGCATACTTAAATGACTAATTTGCCTTTTGAGCTTGCGCTACTCTTTGTTGCTCTAAAAGTTCAAGTTGGTCAAAAATTTGCAAAAGCCCGATGGTCGCAAGATAGTAGCTCATCGGTCCAAAACCGCTGATCTGCCCTGCGCTCGCCATCGCCGTTAGGCTAGTTTTTCTAAACTCTTCGCGCGCAAAAATGTTGCTTAAATGCACTTCGATGACTGGAATTCTAGTCGCTGCGAGTGCGTCTAAAATGGCGATTGAAGTGTGTGCGTAAGCGGCTGGGTTGATGATGATCCCGTCAAATTCGCCCATACACTCTTGGATTTTATCAACAATCTCGCCTTCGTAATTGCTTTGAAAAAACTCGATTTCGTGTCCTGCTTGCTCGGCAAGTGACTTCATCTGTGCGTGAATTTTATCCATACTCAAAGTGCCGTAATGTGCTGGGTCGCGTTTGCCTAAAATGTTGATATTTGGTCCTTGAATGACCATAATTCTCTTACTTGCCACTGCAAATCCTTTAAAAATTAGATAAAATCTCGTGATTTTATAAAAATTAAGCTAAATTTTTGCATAATGACAAAAAAGACAAAATAAGGATTGTTATGGAAATTTCACAAATTGCAACTCTGCCAACAAAATTTGGCGAATTTAAAGTCCAGTCGTTTAAGGAAAACGGGCTTGAACATTTAGTGATCTTCAAAGGCGAACAACTCGAAAAAAACTCGCTCGCCTCGCTGCAAAAAAGCGCGCAAACGCCGCCGCGATCGAGCGAAGCAGTGAATGTGCGAATCCACTCCGAGTGCCTCACAGGAGACGCGCTTGGCTCGCTAAAATGCGACTGCGGAGCGCAACTTGCCGCCGCCCTTAACTACATTTTTCAGCACAGCGGAATGGTCATTTACCTGCGTCAAGAGGGGCGCGGGATCGGGCTTTTCAACAAGATCAACGCCTACGCGTTGCAAGACGCGGGGCTTGACACGATCGAAGCAAACCACGCACTTGGCTTTGAGGCGGACTTGCGAAAATATGACGCTGCGGTGGAGATTTTGCAGCATTTTCAAGTCACGGCGATCAACCTTCTTACGAACAACCCGCAAAAGATCTCCTCAGTGCCAAATGTCGTCTCTCGCACGCCGCTGCAAGTGGGGCAAAACCGCTTTAACGAGGAATATTTAAAAATCAAAAAAGAGCAGATGGGGCATTTGCTTAAAGTTTAGATGATACAATTAGTTTTTTTGAAAGGATGAAAATGAAGAGATTTTTGGCAAGTTTTGCGCTAGCGGCAGTTGTTGGCGGGGCGTTTTTGGGTTGTAGCGGTGAGTCAAATTCGAATTTGACAAACAAAAACCAAAGCGAGGCGGTGAAAACGGAGCAGGAAATGGCGAATTTGGACGGATTTTACAGGCTAAAAGACGCCGCTCAAACGCTAGAAATCAACGGCAGCGAGATTAACGGCAACGCAGGGATCAACCTTTACGGCGGGAAAATTTCATATGAAACAAACGCAGTTGTAATCCGCGTTGAATACACGACCAAAATGGCGGGCGACCCACAGGCGATGGCGAGCGAGGACGCGTTTTTAGCGGGCTTTGACGGGCGTTTTGAGGCGGATTTGACGGGCGAAACGCTAACGCTTAGCGGCAAAAACGCGAGCTTTGTTTTTGTCAAGTCTGTAAAAAGCAAAGAAGATGAGTAAGGAATTTGACGCCGCAAAAGGCGCGAAATTTGACGCAAACGGCGAGCTTGAAAGCAAGTCGGCGAGGGTTGGCGAAGCGGCAGAGAACGAAGCGGCAGAGAACGAAGCGGTAAGAAGCGGCGAGGCGAGCCGACAAGGGCAGATCGTGCAGATGTTTAACCAGATCGCTCCGACTTACGATAGGGCTAATCGCGTGTTGAGTTTTGGGGTGGATAACTCGTGGCGAAAGGCAGCGGCAAAGGCAGTTTTAGACGCGTTGCTCTTGGGCGGCGGCTCGGCGAAAAGCTCACTTTGTGTGGCGGATGTTGCGTGCGGAACGGGGGATATGATCAGCGTTTGGCTAAACGAGGCGGCGGAGCGTGGCGTGAAAGAGTGCCAAGTCACAGGCATCGACCCGAGTTTGCAGATGTTGCTTGTTGCAAAAACCAAATTTGAAACGCTAGCGGCTCAAAATGCGGCTCAAAACGCTCAAAATTCCGATCAAAACGCGGCAGAAAAAGGCGTTGGCGAGTGCATCTTTAACGCTGGTGGCGTGAAACTCGTGTGTGCTTACGCGGACAACACTTTTGCAAAAGACGGCGAGTTTGACGCGCTTAGCATAACTTATGGCATCCGCAATGTAGTCGCGCTCAAAGAGGCGCTGGCGGAGTTTTTCCGCGTCTTAAAAAGCGGCGGACGACTGGTTGTGCTTGAATTCACGCGCAGGCAAAAACGCGGTTTTGTCGGGGCTTTACGCGACTTTTACCTCGCCAAAATCCTCCCGCGAGTCGGCGGACTCATCAGTCGCAACCGCAAAGCTTACGAATACCTCCCGCAAAGCATCGACAATTTCCTCGACTCGCAAGAGTTTTGTGCTGCGCTTGAAGAGGCTGGGTTTGAGGTGGAGGTTTGCAAGGCGTTTAGTTTTGGCGTCTCAACGATGTTTGTCGCCAAAAAACCTTAAATTTAACGACAAAATCTAGCAAAATGGCAAATGCCACTTGCTAGATTTTGGTTGATTTTAATAAAAATTATCATCAAGCCAACCGCTAGTTTTAAAAAAAACCGCGTTTTTGGCTTGCGTTTTTTACTAAAATTTTCTACTTTCCACTTAGTGTTTTGAGGTATTGATCGGCTAGATACAACCCGCTTCCGCTCTCGCCGCAAAGCTTAATCTTATCCACAATCCCTCTAAACAACGCCTCTTCTTCGTGCTGCTCAGCGACATACCATTGCAAAAAGTTAAACGAAGAGTAGTCTTTTTGCGCGAGCGTAAATTCGACCAATTCGTTAATCGACTTTGTAACGAAAAGCTCGTGCTCATAGACTTTTTCAAACACTTCAAGCAAAGAGCTAAACTCGCTTTCTGGCTTTGGAATTTCGCTTAAAATAAGCGCCGAGTCAGTTTCGTTTAGGTAGGTAATGAGCTTTCTTGCGTGTTCGCTCTCTTGGTTTGCGTGCTCAAACAAAAACGCTCCCGCACCGTCAAAGCGGTGCGTAAAGCACCACGAACTCATACTTAAATAAAGGTTTGCAGTCAGCATCTCCTTTACAACCTGCTCGCTTAGTCGTTTGGCGATTTCTTGTGACAACATCTTCTCTCCTTGATGGTAAAATATGATTTTGATTTGTCTTATCAAAACCAAACGGAATTATACAAAAAAAATTCTCAAATTTACCTAAACTTAAATTTCTCACAGCAAAAAGTGCTAAACTACGCCGATTTTTTAAAACGCAAGGAAGCTAATGCGACTAAATTCTAAAAAACGCCTCGCCGCCCGCCTCACTTCGTGGCTGCCCGTCATCACGCTAGCGTGCGGCACTTTTGTCTTTAACACAAGCGAATTTATCCCCATCGGGCTTTTAAGCGCGATAGCAAGCGACTTTGGGCTTAGCGAAGCGGGCGCAGGGCTGCTCATCACCATATACGCTTGGGTTGTGGCACTTGCAAGCCTGCCGCTTATGCTGTTTTTCAGCCAAACAGAGCTTAAACGCTTAATGCTCGGCGTCTTTGCGCTTTTCACGCTCAGCCACATAGCCTCCGCCTTTGCCGTGAGCTTTTACACGCTTATGGCGTCTCGTATCGGCGTGGCTTTTTCGCACGCACTTTTTTGGTCTATCGTCTCGCCTATGGCTGTGCGCGCCGCACCGCGTGGCAAGCAGTCGGCGGCTTTAAGCATTGTGGTTACGGGCAGCTCGCTCGCTCTCATCGCTGGACTTCCCTTAGGGCGCGTGATAGGGCTTTATTTGGACTGGCGAAGCACCTTTGCGTGCATAGGCGCGCTTGCAGCTCTCATCGCACTGCTCTTTTGGCGAGTGTTTCCTGCGATGCCTAGCACTCAAAGCGTGCGTTTTAAGAGTCTGCCGACACTTTTGTCTAACAAAAGCCTGCGTAAAATCTACCTTCTCACCGCCCTTTTTATCACGGGGCAATTCACCGCTTATAGCTATATAGAGCCGTTTTTAGCGCAAAATGGCGTGAGTGAGAGCGCGATAACGACTATTTTAGTGCTGTTTGGGTGCAGCGGCATAGTCGCAAGCGTTGTTTTTTCGCGCTATTATGACACTCATCATCTTGTTTTTGTGAATTTAAGCCTTTTTGGCGTGGCTTTAAGCCTTTTAATGCTCTATTTCAGTGCATTTTACCTGCCTTTTGTTGTGGCGGTGATTATCTTTTGGGGCTTTGCGATAGCTTGTTTTAATGTCGTTTTTCAGTCTCAAACGATAAATTTAGCCCCAAACGCTAGTGCAGTGGCTATGTCGATGTATTCAGGCATTTACAATGTCGGCATAGGCGGCGGTGCGCTTGTTGGCGGCATAGTGAGCGAGGATTTGGGCGTGAGTTTTGTGGGCTTTGTTGGCGGGGCGATTGCGCTTGTCGCCTGCGTGTATTTTGTGCGTAAAATGTCCTTTGTGCGCGCCTTAAAACTTCGCAAACTCCAAAGGTTAAGACGAGTGCGGTAGGAAATTCGCGCCTTGACTCTCTTTTTGCCACGCTTTGACCTCGCTTTAACCTCGCCTTTGCTTCGGCGTTTGACGCAAAATTCAAATCGTCAAAATCAAATTTGATTTTGACATTGACTTAGCAGGTTTTGAGTTTGACGATTTGCCGTCATTGGCGGTGTTTGAAAATGTCAAAACCAAATTTTCCCGCGCGGTTTTAGGGTTTGGTTTTGCAGGATTTGGGTTTGGTTTTTGGATTTTGCGGATTTTTAAATTTGGGTTTAAGTTTTTGTGAGTTTTACGCGCTTTAAACGCGTGTGAAACACAGCTCAAAACGCATATAACACGCTGTGAAACGCTTTTTGCTCACACAACCACACTCCGCCAAAGCTGCGACAAAAGCGGTTAGAAAAATTGTCAAAACCAAATTTGAAGCAAACTAAATTCGGGTTTGACAAACCACGACTTAAATGAAGCTTGGCGCGTCATTACTAAATAAAATCAAATCCCCACCGCGCGTGTTTTCAAGCAACCACTCTTGCATTTTGTGTTTCTCAAAAAGCGTGACAAGCTGGGGCTTTGTGACAAACGGCGAGATGACGGCGTAGTTTAGCTCGCTGGTGATGACGACTATGTCAAAAACCTCGTTCATCAGCCTCGCCAACTCCTCATTTTGCGCCCGCTCCGCCTCCACGAGACCTGGCGTGAGAAGCACTTTTCTGCCCACCCACTGGCTCGCAAGCGCGTAAGACTCTCTCATCCCGTCAAAATTGCCGTTAAAGCTATCGTCAATAATCACCTTACCACCAGCGCGCATCAGCGCAAGCCTGTTTGGCACGCCCGCAAGCCTCTTGACCGCGTTTTCAAGCGCACCCAAACTCACGCCAAAACGGCGCGCAACCAAGAGCGAAACGCCGATGTTTTGGGCGTTAAACGCGCCTAAAAGCGAAGCGCAAAAACGCGTCTTTTGTTCGCCGCGGCTAAACTCAACCTCAAATTCAAGCCCGTCCAAACTCGACTTTACGGCGCTGATTTGATCGTCATAAACCACCACACTTGCCGTTTGCGGCTGGTTTTGGCTTTGTGCTAAATTCAAATTTGATTTTGACAAATTCTCTTGCCAAGCGGCGGCAAAAAGCGTGGCGAAATTTGACTCTTTTGAGCCTTCTAATCTCTTTGCAAGCTGCGCCAAAGCCTCGCCGCGACTCGCCTCGTTACGACCTGCCTCGCCGCCGCTCGTCAAACCAAGCGCCGAAGAGTGCAAGAAAACCGCCTCCAAACGGCGACTTTGTAGGGCTTCAAGCTTGGTGTTGCGGATGTTTTCAAGCGTTTTGAAATACTCGATGTGCGCCTTGCCAATCTGCCCGACCACAACCACTTGCGGCTGCAAAAACTGCGTGATCTCCTTGATGTCGCCTGTTTGTCGCGCGCCCGCTTCGGCGATGTAGATCTGGCAGTTTGGCGGGAGATTTTCGTTGATGTCACGCACGATCCCGCCAAGCGTATTCACGCTCCGCGGCGTTTTGTAGCAGACAAAATCTTGCTTTAAAAGCTCGAAAATGAAGTTTTTGATGCTCGTTTTGCCAAAGCTCGCGGTGATGAGAATGATTTTTAAATCCCTGTTTTCTTTGAGCTGTTTTAACGCTTTTTGTTGATAATATTTTGCAAGTAGCGCCTCGCTTGCGTTTGAGAAAATCAGCGCAAAAGCGATGCTAAAAATCGGAGTTACCCACGCAGGAAATTGCAAAAACCAACAAAAACTAAACAAAATCAAAACAAAAGCAAAGATCCGCTTCACTCTTGCGGTAAAAACAAGTTTTTTGTCAAGCCCTCTGCTCCAAAACAGCACCAAACCTGCGTAAAAAACAGCAACCGCGCCCACGCCAAACGCACTTTGAAACACTGCCGCCACGACAAACGCCGCAAGCGGGATGACGAAAAAATACAAATGCCAACGCGGTTTTGCAAAGTGAAACAAAACGCGGTTAAGCCTGTAAGAAAACCACTGAAACGCACTTGCCGTGTAGTAAAGCAAACAAAGCGTGAAACACAGCGTGAAAGCGTAAGTTAAAACTAGATTCATTTTGCCTCTCCAAGCGTGTTATATGAGATTTGCGAGTTTTCACACTCAGTTTCACAAGTGAGAAATTCGACAATTTTATCGCCGATGAATTCAGTATGTGTCAAAAAGAAAAAGTGGTCTCCGTCAAGCGGGTAAAACTGCGAATTTTTGATCAAAAAGTGAATTTTCTCTCCGCTTGACAACGGCGTTTGTAAGTCGCCTTTTCCCCAGAAGATTAACGCTTTGTTCTCAAAATTTGCAAACTTCTCACTAAAATCCTCATCCACAACATTCTTAAAAGTCTCATACATAATCTGATTTAAATTCGAGGCGTCTTTTGAGGCGAATTTTTTGTAAAATTTGCCAAGTCCGAAGACTTTTAAACCCTTGAAAAGCGAGATTTTTAAACGAACTTTTAATGATTTTTTAACCAAAATGCCCGCTGAGCTTAAAAGCACAAGCGAAGGAGGATTTAGCAAAACGCCGACCTTTCCGCCAAAGCTGTGCCCGATGACACAATCCACATTCACGCCGATCTCGTTGAGAAAGATTTGCAAAATGTTTGCGTAGTCTTGCGTTTTTAGAGCAAACGGCGCGGTGCTTTTTCCAAAACCAGCTAGATCCACATAGATCTGCTTGAAGCCGTCCAGCCGCCCCTTAAACGCCATCTTCATCAACCCGCGACTCGCGCCCCAGCCGTGCAAAACTAGGATTGTCGGCGTTTTGCTTTGCATTTTGCAGACACTCGCTGCGTGGCTTTTTGGCGTCTCGTTTTGACTCTCGTTTTGGCTTGTTGCGAAATTCAAATTTGGTTTTTGCAACTTTTGAGCGGGCTGAGTTTCGTGCGACAAACTCGTCTCCTCGCCGCGTGAAAACTCGCTTTGAGCCTCGCCACCTTCGTTTTGAGCCACGCCGTGTGACAACACACTTAAACCACTTGCGCCAAACGCATTTTTGCCGACTTGACCGCCAAACTCTCCGTCAAATCCAGCTTTGTCAAATTCGGTTTTAACATTTTCCCCGACCGCCACCGCTACTTTACCGCCGCCTGAGTCACTTACGCCAAATTTACCGCCGTTTGAGCCACCACCACCGCTAAAACTGCCACCAAATTCAGTTTTAACAAATTCGCTACTTTGATCGCTTTGAGTAAATTTGCTGTTGTTGTTTTTGCCGACCGCCGCGACTTCGCCAATCGCCGCGCTTTTACCAAATTCACCGCCGATTAGCCCGCGTTGGCTACCATCGTCTTGATCAAATTCGCCGCTAGCTTGCCCGCTTTGTTTTTTAAACTCGCCAAATTCGCCGACCGCACTAGCTCTGCCGTTTGACTCGCCCGCTGACTCGCCCGTGTTAAACCCGCTTTTGCCGATTAGCCCGCGTTGGCTAGCATTGCCTCGTCCGTCCCCACCGCCGCCAAACTCTGCTTCAAATTCGGTTTTGACATTTTCCCCAACCGCCGCGACTTCGCCGCCCGCAACGCTCGCAAGCCCAGCCAGGCTCTCACAACCCTTCGCCGCCAAATTCGCTTTTAACTCTTGCGGCTCTTCGCCCTCTGCGCGCAATGACAACCCAAGCTCGAAAGCCTTGCCGTTAAACGCATAACCGCCCACGCAAGACTCACCACAAGCGGGCAAACTCGCCGCGCCCACGCCGTTAAACGCCAAGTCGCCTGCCACCGCCGAGGCTAAGTCGCCACCGCCAACAACGCTGCGAAACTCGCCGCACGGTTTTGGGACAAACTCGCTAGCCGTTTGCGACCCGCTTTTCGCCTCCGCCGTGGGTGCTGGCGTCATTTCTGGCTTTTGCAACTCTTCGTTTTGGGCTAATTTCTCGCTCAAATCGCCCGCCGCCGCACCACGCTCGCCGTTTAAAGCCGCCGTGCGTTGCAACCACTCAGCTCGGTCAATCCCCCAACCACAATGCAGTTCTGCGCCGTTTGCAGCCGCGCTCACCTCGTTTTGGCTTGTTGCGAAATTCAAATTTGGTTTTTGCAACTTTTGAGCGGGCTGACTTTCGTGCGACAAACTCGTCTCATCACCGCGTGGCAACTCGCTTTGAGCCTCGCCACCTTCGTTTTGAGCCTCGCCGTGCGACAACCCGCTTAGACCGTTTGTGCCAAACACATTTTTGCCGACTTGACCGCCAAACTCACCGCCAAATTCGGTTTTAACATTTTCCCCGACTGCCACTGCTACTTCGCCACCGCCAAACCCACTTGTGTCAAAATCGCCACTAAATTCGGTTTTGACAAACTCGCCGCCTCGCTCGTTTTGAGCAAATTCGCCTTTGTCGTTTTCGCCGACCGCCATGACTTCGCCAGCCGCCGAGCTTTTGCCAACTCCGCCGCCGATTAACCCGCGTTGGCTAGCGTCGTCTTGACTAAGACCGCCAACCGCCTCACCTGTTTTAAGTTCGCCTTGTCCAACCTTATCGCCGCCAAATTCTCCGTCAAATTCGGTTTTAACATTTTCTCCGACCGCAACCGCTACTTCGCCGCCACCAACCCCGCTTGTGCCAAAATCGCCGCCGTTTGAGCTGCTGTCGCCGACTCCACCGATGCCGCCAGTTTCGCCTCCAACCGAGCCGCCGCCGACCTTAGCCGCCTCGCCCGCGCCCCAAAAACTCACCTCGCGCCCCTCTTCGCGCGCCATCGTGCTTCGTTGCAAGAAAAACGCCGCCTTGTTCGCACTCTGCCGCGGGGCGATGATGTCATACGCCACCGCAAACTTCTCGTTTTTGTAAAAAATCTCCTTAATTGCCACTTGCGCGTCCTTTCACTTCGGCTAGATAATCCTGCATCAAAATCGCCGCGTCATTTAGTCTTTCGTATTCGTCTATGTTTAAAAGCACGGCTTGAAAGCGGTTGTTTTTGACGATGACAGCGCGCGTGAGCTGGTTTTGCGCGATCTTTGTCAGCAGTGTGCTAAAAGTTCTTACGACCTCAGTTGCGGTGTAAAGTTCGTCTTTTGAAAAGCTTGTCATATTCGCTCCTAGCGTTGTATAAAATAAAATGTGAAAAATTTTACATAATTTAATGCATAAAATTTTATGTAAAATTCTACTAAAAATTGCTTAATGGCAAATAAAACCGCAACTATTTTTTCTTGTGATATTATTTGGATATAAAAATGATATGATTATGATATAATAAAAATATAATATCAAAATATTAGTATTATAATATTAAAATGACATTATATTAATATTATAATACTATGAATATAATATTATTTTGATATCATCCAAACCAAAAGCTCCAAAATCAAATTTGCCTGAAAATTCGCGCAGATCCCAACTCGCGGCGACATCAACCCCTCGCCAACCCTCGCCCCGCGTACTAAATCCCCGCAAACCCAGACATTTTCACTCAACCTCTTTTGGCGAATTTCTTCGCTGTGCCCAAAGCCCGCAAGTCCGCTAGCAGCGACTATTTTACACTCCTCGCCCAAGCCGTTAATTAACGCGGCTTTGCTTTGCGGGTTGTCAAAACACTCCGCGACTATCCCACAGCCCGCAAAAACCTCCTTTGCGTTTTGCAAAGTGACTCGCCTCTGAGCCACCTCAACGCTGACAAACGGATTGATGCGAGCTAAAATTTCGCTTAAAGCCTGCGTTTTTGGCTTGCCGATGTCGGCTAAAAAATACTGCTGGCGGTTGAGATTGCTCGGATCGACTTCGTCAAAATCCACCAGCAAAAGCCGCTTGACGCCAACTCTTGCAAGCGAGATCGCAACACTGCTGCCAAGCCCGCCAAGCCCTGCCACGCCGACTTTTGTGGCGTTTAGCGCAGAGTTGATTAACGGCGAGTTTCGCACCGCCATCATCTCCTGCAACGCCGCCGCGTCAAGCTCCAAAACGCCGTGCTGCTCGCCAAAACCCGCCGCAGTCTCGCCAAAATCCTCGTTTGTCAAAACCAAATTTGGTTTTGACAACTCGCAGTTTTGCAAATTTTGCGCGCAGTTTTGCTCCCAATTTTGCGCCGCCGCCTCAGCCAATTTCTTGCTAAGTTTTGCGACAAATTCCTTGCATTTTTCACGCTCGATGATCGTCAAAACCATCCCCTCTTCAAGCAGGCGATCCCCACTTGCGCCAAAACCTCCGCAAAAGACAAACGCGTCACCGCCAACGCCCAACTCTTGGCGCAACTCGTCAAGCGTCACTGCCTGCGTTTGCAGCCATTTTGCATTCACTCGCACTCTCATTCAACCCTCTTTACCGCCGAAGTAGCCGCCGTTTGCACCCTGTGACGCAACCGCACCCCACTCCGTTTAGCTCAAATTTGTCAAAACCGAATTTGACTTGCCCGCCGCCGCCGCAATGCGCCAAAAACCGCGTTTCACACTAGCCGCCAGCGACAAATTCCACCACCTCAAAACGCTTGCCTTCGCTTAGTTTGCAGCTCGCCCACTCCTGTTTTTTGACGATTTTCTCGTCACACTCAACAGCGATCAACTCCAAACAAAACTCGCTTTGAGCCAAAAATTCTGCCAAAGTTTGCGCCGATGTTTCACGCGTAACGCCATTAACAATGATCAACATCTAACTCCTTTTACCTTAAAGTTTTCACGCCGTTTTGCCTTGCGAGGCGGTAAAAAAGCCGCAACGAAAGCCGCTCTTTTGTGGTGATTTTGTAGTGGATGAAGCCTAGATACCACAAAATGTCCGCCTCGCTCACGCCTCGTTGGGCAGCGTATTCAGCGAGGATGTAACGCGGAATTTTCACGGGGCGTTTGTTAAAACTTCGCACCAACCGCGTGAAAAACTGCTCGCCCTTTTGAGCCGAAAAAAGCCCAAAAACAAAGGGCAAATTCGTCCTCTCGCGCCAAAGAAGTCCCAAGTCTTTTAGCTCCTCGTCTTCAAAAAACCGCTGCTGTTTTGTGCTTTTTTTGCCTGCGTAAAAGCTGCGTTTTGCCGCTTTGCAAGGTGTTTGTCCGCCGTTTGGCGTTTTGTTGCAACTGCTTAAAGTTTTACCGTCACTTAAAGCGTCTTTGCGCAAAATTCCCGCGTTTTTCAGCCCGCCTTTCGCCTCGCTTTGAACCGCGCCTGCCGCCGCTCGCGCCTCGCTTTTTCGCCACTCCTGCAAATAAAGCCGCAACGCCCGGTCGCCTATTACAACTTCGCCCTCAACGCCCAAAATCTCGCTCAACGCATTCGAAGTCCGACTCGCAGCGTCAGGCTTTTTCTCACCCAAACGCACCAAAACCGACTTGACCGCCGCTTGCGCGCAAATCCCAAGTTCAAGCCGCTTAAAACGCGCGCGTCTCGCCTCAACGCTTGAAATGACCGCCGCGTCAATCCGCCCTTTCACAAGCGCCTCGCTCATCGCACTCGGCACGCCTTTGTGGTAGTTTAGCGCCGCCTTAAAGGCGTTTGGCGCGCGACAACCCTTTAAAAAAACGGAAAATGGCAGTAGGTTAAGATAATCTATCTTTCCAAAAATCACTCACTTCATCCTTAAAAAAATGCCGATCTAGCGCGATGTAAAGCGCCTTAAAATCCACCCCTTCGCACGGCGGTTGCGCCATCGCCTTTGCAAACATCATCTCATATCCGCCGAGTAGGTCTTTGCTTTTCACGCCGCAGCTAATCGAAACTCCCGCTTCTGCAAACGCCGCAAAAGTGTCGCACTGCTTCACCGCCCGTCCGTCAATCGCATCGTCCAAATCAGTGTTGTAGTTGCTCATCGCCCCGCCAACTGCAAGCGCTTCTTGCTTGCGGATGCGGTTTTGAAACTCGTTTTTCACGCGCGCTCCGCCCTCGTTTCTCACGCCCAAAATGTAGGCAAACTCCTCTTGCAACTCGCGCGGCAAATTCGGCAAAATCCTCTCGTCAATCAACCTCATCTCCACCTGCGCCAAAAGCTCGTCAAGCCCGCTCACGCCGTGTTTTACGGGGGTGATGATGTCGCGTGTTAAGACCTCAGGCAAGTCGTGAAACAAAGCGCAAAAAAAGTTGTTTTCAAGCCGTTTTTCACACGCCCCGACACGCAAAGAGTAGAAAAACGAAAGCACCGCAACAATGAGCATATGCCCCAAAACGCTCGTCTCAGGCAGCCTTCTAGTCAGCGCCCACCGCCGCTGAAACCGCAGCCGCCCAGCCATATCCACAAGCCGCGCGAGGCGGTGCGAACGGGCGATTTTCTGCACGCCGACAAGCGAGATGTAGTCCTCAAACTCGTCTTCGATCGAGTTTTTCAACAGCTCAATCTCGCTGATGAACTCGCTCGTTGCGTGGATGACGCCAAACTCCCAGCGAGTCGCCAAGTAGCCCGCCGCCTGCAAAATCAACCTCTCCTTGCAATGCCCCTCATCCTGCGTGAAACACTTAAACTCGTCAAGCAACTGCGGAGGAAAAACCTCGCTCAAACGCTCCCAAACCCACGATTCAAGCTCGCGCTGCTTCGTCTGCGTGATCTTGTGAAAAATGTCGGGGCGAATGTCGGTTGTCATCGTCCGCGCAAAAAACTGAAAAATGCCGCCGCGGATGATGAACCCTAGATCCACATCCCCTTCAAGTTTTGCCAAAAAGTAAGCGATGATGAACTTGTGCGCCTGCTTGTCAAGCTCACTTAACTCCATCATCCGCGGATAGTCATTCCACCGCGAAATGTTGGTCGCTTTAAACATCAGCTCGATGATCTCAGGCTCAACCATCAACCCGCCTTCTGCCACGCTCATTTTGCCTCCTTAAATTTAGTCGCGGATTTTAACAAATTTTGTTTAAAATTAAAGAACTTTTGTGCTAAAATCGACAAATTTTCGGACCAAAGAGCAAGTCAAATTCGGTTTTGACAAATTTTGTTTGATTTTTGATAATATGATTATGATATTATGATGATATGATAATCATATTTCTTTGCTATGATAAAAATATTATTTTCAAAGGATTGTGATATGATTAAAATAGGACTGCACGGCGCGAGTGGAAGAATGGGCGGCGAGATCATCAAACTGCTGCAAAACAACGCAGAGGCAACTCTTGCAAAAGCTTACAGTATCGAGCCTTTGGGGCTTGGCGGCGATGTTGAGACGACTAGCCTTGACGAACTTTTTGCAAAAAGCGATGTGGTGATTGATTTTAGTGTGGCAAAAGGGGCGAAAAACCTGCTTGAATTCGCGCTTAATTTAGACGCGCCAAAGCCGCTTGTCATCGGCACTACTGGACTTGGCGAAGAGGGCGAGCAGCTTTTGGACAAACTTGGCGAGAAAACGGCGGTTTTGTGGGCGAGTAATATGAGTTTGGGCGTGGCGGTTTTAAAACACCTTGTCAGCATCGCCAGCGGCGTTTTGCGTGACTTTGATGTAGAGATTGTCGAGATGCACCACCGCAACAAAATTGACGCGCCAAGCGGGACGGCGCTAACACTTGCAGAGGCGGCAGCGTCGGCGCGAAACCTCGTGCTTGAAGAGGTACGAACCAGCGGCAGAGACGGGCTGATCGGCGCGCGAAGCAAAGACGAGATCGCGGTGATGAGCCTTCGCGGCGGGGATGTTGTCGGGCAGCATAAGGTCGGTTTTTACAATGATGGCGAGTTTGTCGAACTGTGCCACACTGCAACTTCGCGCGCGACTTTCGCCAAAGGGGCGTTGAGGGCGGCGGTTTGGCTCTTTGACAAAAAACGCGGTCGTTACAGCATCGAAGACTGCTTGGGGCTGAAAAACTAACCGCGTTTTTTAGTTTTTTGTCAAGCCGCAAACTCGCTTGTTTTTGCGGCTTGACGCTTTTGTTGGTTTGACGCTTTTTGAGTCTCGCGCGTTTTGAGCCTTGCGTTTTTTTGAAATTTAAGCCTCCTTTGTAGTTTGGTCTTTTTGCAATTTGAATTTTTTGCAGTCTCACGCCTTTTGCGGCTTCACACTTGTTTGCAACTTGACGCTTACTTCTTGACTAGGCATCTACTTTGCGATTTGATATCTTTTGCCTCCTTGTGCCTTTTGAGTTGCAAAACTCGCTTTAACTTCACTTCTTAGTTAAATTTGGTTTTGACATTTTGCGGCGTTGTGGATTTGGTTTGCAAAATTTGTCAAAACCAAATTTGATTTTGGCGTGGCGGTTGCGGAGTGAAAAGATATGTTTGTAATATCATTTTCATATGACAAAAATTTATTTTGCAAAACTCGTTTCACGCCGTGTTATAAGGCGTTTTATTAAAGTTTCACAACTGCTTGCATTTGTCAAAACCAAATTTGGTTTTAGCTTTTGCAAAGCCGCACTCTCAAACAAGCCGCTAGCAAGCCTGTAAAAGCGTTTTTGCCCTGCTGTTGGCTGAGTTTGAAAAGAAAATGCTTTTACGCGAAATTTTGCGAATTTGCAAATTTTTTGCTCTGACGAAGTTTCAAATTTGCAAGCCGTAACAAGAGTTTAAAAATGTCAAAACCAAATTTGATTTTGGCGTGGCGGTTGCGGAGTGAAAAGATATGTTTGTAATATCATTTTCATATGACAAAAATTTATTTTGCAAAACTCGTTTCACGCCGTGTTATAAGGCGTTTTATTAAAGTTTCACAACTGCTTGCATTTGTCAAAACCAAATTTGATTTTAGTGTTTTGGCTGCGGTTAGTTTTGCGGTTTAAAAAAGGTGTAAGCCTAGTCAAAACGGCAGTTTGCCAAAAAAGATTTAGTCAAAGTCAAGTTTGCTAAAAAGCGTTTTAGTCAAAAGTCAAAGCAAAAAAGTCGAGTCAAAAAAAGAAAAACCAAAGAAAGTCAAAAGCCACGGCGAGGTCGAAAAGCCCCGCCGCAGCCTGCGGATTACGCGCGGAAGTCTAGGACGATACGCCCGTCGATCTTACCTTGTTTCATCTTCGCGAAAATGTCGTTGATGTCTTCAAGTTTGCCCGCTGCGACATGCGCGCGAACTTTGTTGTCCTCCGCAAAGCGGATCGCCTCTTGAAGGTCAAGCCGTGTGCCGACAATCGAGCCGCGGATCGTCACGCCGTTTAGGATGAGGTTGAAGATATTCACTGGGAATTCGCCCGGTGGCAAACCATTCATCGCAACCGTTCCGCCGCGTCTAACCACGCCGACTGCTTGTTTGAAAGCGGTTGGATGCACCGCAGTGACTAGCACGCCGTGAGTGCCGCCCTCGGTCTCTTCGCGGATTTTAGCGATCGTCCCATCTTCGCCTAGTGTTTTTGCGTTGGCTACAACCGTTGCGCCGTATTTTTTCGCAAGCTCTAACTTCTCGTCAGAAACATCGATCGCCGCAACATTCAAGCCCATCGCCTTTGCGTATTGCACCGCAAGATGCCCCAAGCCGCCGATGCCTGAGATGGTAACCCATTGCCCAGGTTTTGCTTCGGTCATTTTCAAACCTTTATAAACAGTCACGCCCGCACAAAGGATAGGCGCGATATTTAAAAAGTCAGTGTCTTTTCGCAAAATTCCCGCGTAAGTCGCGTCCGCAACTGCGTATTCCGCAAAACCGCCATTAACTGAATAGCCGCCGTTTTCTTGCTTCTCGCAAAGCGTCTCCCAGCCTGCCATACAATGCTCGCAATGCCCGCACGCGCTGTAAAGCCACGGAATTCCGACCGCGTCACCTTCTTTGATGTGTGTAACGCCGCGCCCTACTTTGACGACATAACCCACGCCTTCGTGACCTGGGATGAAGCCTCCGCCAGCAAGTGCGTTGAGGTTTGGCTTGACAGGCCAGTCGCCATCAACCGCGTGCAAGTCGGTGTGGCACACGCCGCAAGCTTCGATTTTGACAAGCACTTCGCCGTCTTTTGGCTCAGGGATATCGACCTCTTGGATCACTAGCGGTTTGCCAAATTCTTTAACAACCGCTGCCTTCATTTTACCAGACATTTTGCCTCCTTTTTTTGCTACTTTGTCTTAGAAAAGTTTTGCGAGAAACTCACAAAACAACGCAAGCCCATTTCAAATTTGGTGGAATTTTTACACATTTTTTTTAAAAAATTTTACGCGTTTTGAAAGAAAATTTTTTTTCACAGCAAAGTTTAAGTTTAGCTAAAAAGTGCGTTGTAGTCGCAGTTTAGAGCAGTTTGAGAAAAACTTAAAAACCAAATTAAAGTTTGAGTTTAAGAAAAGTTGTGTAAAAACTTCTCAAACGCATTTCAAATTCGGTTTTGACATTTTAAGCTTTGCAAAAACTAGAAAACGCAAGAGAGTTGAAGTGTCAAAATCAAATTTGGTTTTGACAAGCGGCGATTTAAATATATATTTAAATCATTTCAATATAAAAAAGCATACTCAAAAACCAAGCCCGAAGTTTTGGGCTTGGCTTCAAAAGGAAAGTAGCAAAAAGTCGCTAAACGATTAAATGTAACCTTGATCGATCATCGCGTCAGCGACTTTGCGGAAGCCTGCTATGTTTGCGCCAAGCACCAAGTTACCACGCGCACCAAACTCGACAGAAGTCTCGTAAGAATTGTTGAAAATGTTGATCATAATGCTGTGAAGCTTGCTATCAACCTCTTCAAAACTCCACGCAGTCATCGCCGCATTTTGCGCCATTTCAAGCCCGCTTGTCGCTACGCCGCCCGCGTTTGCCGCCTTTGCAGGTCCGAACAACACGCCATTTGCAAGCATAAAGTCGATCGCCTCTAATGTGCTTGGCATATTCGCCCCTTCGCAGACAAGTTTGCAACCGTTTTTAAACAAAGTTTGCGCATCAGCTAGGCTAAGCTCGTTTTGTGTAGCACTCGGGAAAGCAAGATCAACTGGCACGCTCCACACGCCGTTTGTCCCTGCTGCGTACTCGCTAACTGGCGTGAATTTCGCGCTTTTGCGTTGCGCTGCGTAGGCACTTAGACGCTCTCTTCTCACCTCTTTGATCTCTTTTAAAAGCGCAACATCGATGCCTTCTGAATCGTAAATAAACCCACTTGAATCACTCACCGTAACAGGCGTTGCGCCAAATGCGTAAAGCTTCTCGCAAGTGTAGATCGCAACATTGCCCGAGCCGCTGACTGCTGCTTTTTTGCCCTCTAAGCTGCCGCCCGCTTTTTTGATCATCTCGTTTGCAAAATACACCGAGCCGTAACCTGTCGCCTCAGTTCTAGCAAGGCTGCCGCCCCAGTTTAGCCCTTTGCCTGTCAAGCAGCCGTCAAACCTTTGAGTAAGCTTTTTGTAAGCACCGAACATATAGCCGATCTCGCGTCCGCCTGTGCCGATGTCGCCTGCTGGCACATCCTTCACATCGCCAATGAATTTGTGAAGTTCAAGCATAAACGCCTGACAAAATCTCATAATCTCCGCGTCACTCTTGCCTTTTGGGTCAAAGTCGCTGCCGCCCTTTGCACCGCCCATCGAAAGCCCTGTTAGCGAGTTTTTGAAGATTTGCTCAAAGCCTAAGAATTTTAGGATGTCTTGATTGACGCTTGGGTGGAGGCGAAGTCCGCCTTTGTATGGTCCAAGCGCTGAGTTGAACTCGATCCTATAACCGTTATTCACACACGCCTCGCCCTTGTCGTTTGAGTAGGTTACGCGGAAGCTGTAAGCCCTCTCTGGGACGACGATCTGCTCTAAGATGCGGTGCTTTTGGTATTTGCTTTCGCGGTCTAAAAGCGGCGCAAGTGAGAGCAAGATCTCCGTTGCGGCTTGTAAAAAAACGCTGTTTGAGCCATTTTGCGATTTTAGGTTTTCTAAAACGCTACTTACATAAGCTGACATTTTGTCTCCTTCAAGAAAAATTACAAGTGGGATTTTAGTAAATATTTTCTTATAAAAAAATAAAATGCTTGATAAAAAAATCTTAATGTTTTCTTAAATAAGAATTATAACCCAACCTGCTTAAAGCACGACCACACCGTGTTTTGCAGCCGTTTTGAGCGCGCAAAAATTCAAAAATTTGTCAAAACCAAATTTGAAAAATGTTTTGTTGTCAAAGAAAAATTTTGTAAAAAAGTCAAAAAAAGAGGTCAAATTCGGTTTTGACATTTTGCAAAAACCGAATTTGAAATTATGTAGTTAAAGTGAGATTCCTCTAAGTTGCAAATCCCAAAGCGACTCGACTACGGCTTTGAGTTTGCTTGCCGCCCAACCGCTAAACTCGACCTTTCCAAGCCCTGCGATCGCATAGCCTTCGCCGATCGAGCAGATCGAGCCTTTTGGCGTAAAGCTAAACGGCTCAAAACCCTGCGTTTTGCCGCGGATGATCTGTCTAAAAACCTCCGCGAGGTATTTGCCTTGCTCTCTTGCAAGCTGCGCTGTTGGCGGGAATGGGCGGTTGATGGCGGGGTTTAAAACCGCCGAGCAATCACCCGCGATGAAGATGTTTTCTCGCCGCTCTTCGTTTGAATTTAAGGCGTTTGCAAAGAGGTTTGCATCCACCGCAACTTTGTTTCTCACGCTCGCAAACATCGGCGAATTTGCCACAGCACTGCTGCCTTTTACGCCTGCTGTCCAGACGATCGTCTTTGCTGCGACCTCCTTTTGCTCGCCGTTTTGCTCTACAACCACCGCGCCCTTTTTGCACTCCAAAATCTTCGCCCCAGTAAGCACACTCACGCCAAGCTCGCCAAGCCGCCTAAGCCCTTGTGCTTGCATTTTCGCGCTATACATCGGCAGAATTTTATCCATCGCCTCGATGCAGTAAAGCTTGACCTTACCAAACTCAATCCCCATCTTCGCGCAATGTTTTTGCAGCTCCTGAGCCAGCGAACCGACAAATTCGATCCCCGTAAAACCGCCGCCGCACACCGCAAAACTAAGCTCGTTTTCGTCCCCGCTCGCCTTAAAGGCTTCGAGTCTGGCTAAGACGCTAGCAAAAATGTCTCTTGCGGTGTTGAAATTTGTGATGGCTAAGGCGTTTTCTTTCACCCCCTTCACTCCAAAGTCGTCACTCTCAAAGCCAAGCCCTACGACTAGATAGTCGTATTCCACTTCGCCACCTTTGCAAACTACCTTGTTAGGCAGAATTTGTACCACTTCGTCTTTTATGACGCTGATTTTGCTATTTAACTTCGAGAGGCTAAATTTCACCTCTTCATTGTGCTTACCGCTTGCTACATCGTGCAGACATATGCTTTTGTAATGGTAGTCGTCTTTGCTAATCAGCGTCCAACTCGCCCTCGAAAGTTCTTTGTTGCCAAGTCGTGTTAGCAAACTCAAACTCGCATACCCTGCACCAAGTAAAACAATTTTCTTCACAAATTCTCCTTTAAAGGTAAATAAGCAAACCTACAACGCCGACAAAATGTCCTCCACGCTTTTTTTGGCGTCTCCAAAAAGCATTTTAGTATTCTCGCGGTAAATCAGCGGATTCGCAACTCCTGCGTAACCCGTATTCATCGAGCGTTTAAACATTATCACGCTCGCCGCTTCCCAAACTTTTAGCACTGGCATTCCTGCGATTGGGCTGTTTGGGTCTTCAAGCGCGGCTGGATTTACCGTATCATTCGCACCGATGACAAGCACGACATCAGTCTTTGCAAAATCATCGTTAATCTCATCCATTTCAAGCACAATGTCATAAGGCACTTTGGCTTCGGCTAAAAGCACATTCATATGCCCCGGAAGCCGCCCCGCGACTGGGTGGATACCAAAACGGACATTCACGCCATTTTTTTTCAGCCGCTGCGTAAGCTCCCTAACCGCCGTTTGCGCCTGCGCAACCGCCATTCCGTAACCGGGGGTGATGATGACGCTTTTTGCCTCTTTTAACAGAGCTGCCACGCTTGCGGCGTCTGTTTGGGTGTATTCCCCTTCCACCGCAGCTGCCGCGCCGCCCGCTGTGCCAAAGCCACCGATGATGACGCTGATAAACGAGCGGTTCATCGCCTTGCACATAATGTAAGAGAGGATCGCGCCGCTGCTACCGACAAGCGCGCCCGTGACGATCAAAAGGTCATTTCCTAACATAAACCCCGCCGCCGCCGCCGCCCAGCCCGAGTAAGAGTTAAGCATACTCACCGCAACAGGCATATCCGCCCCGCCGATCGAGCTAACTAAGTGCCACCCAAAAAAGAGCGCCAAAATAGTCATCACGACTATGCTCATCGTCTGCGTTGAGAGACTTTGAGTAGAGCAAAACAGCACCAAAAGCACAACGCTTGCTGCTAAAAGCGCGATGTTGATGGCGTGTTTAAACGGCAGCACAAGCGGCGCGCCTGAGAAGATGCCGCGAAGTTTGCCAAACGCCACCACCGAGCCTGAAAATGTCACTGCACCGATGAAAACGCCTAAGAAAATCTCCACTAAGTGGATGTAGTAAAGCGAAAGTGAGCCGTCAAAAAGCGAGCCGACAAGCTCGTCAAAAAGGTAAGGCTTTAACTCCGCGACCTCTTTTGTCGGCGCGATCAAATCAAGGTTAATGTGCGTGACTTGATCGTAAATTTCTATAAAAGAGTTAAACCCGACAAAGACCGCCGCAAGACCCACAAAACTATGCAAAATCGCCACAAGCTCGGGCATTTGCGTCATTTCCACCTTTTTTGCCAAAAACACGCCGATCGCCCCGCCAAGTACCATAGCAGCGACTATGTAAGCAACATTTGAGACATTGTTGCTAAAAATTGTCGCAAAAAGAGCGATCGCCATTCCGTAAATTCCAAGTCTATTTCCCCTTTTTGCACTTTCGTGTTGAGAGAGTCCAGCAAGCGAGAAGACGAACAAAACCGCGGCGATGATATAAGCTGCATTAACTAAACCAACTGACATTTTAAATCCTTCTTCTACTCTTTTCTAAACATTTTCAGCATTCTTTGAGTTACGACAAAACCACCGAAGATGTTGATGCTGACGACTAAAATTCCAACAAACGCAAGCACTTGGATCAACCCAACGCCACTGCCAATTTGCAGTAACGCGCCTAGAATAATGATCCCTGAGATGGCGTTTGTAACGCTCATTAACGGCGTGTGAAGGGCGTGATTGACATTCCACACGACATAATACCCGACAATGCACGAGAGCGCAAAGACCATAAAATGCGACAAAAACTCGCTCGGAGCGTAGTTTGAAAGCACCGCAAAAAGCACCGCGCCAAGCGCAAAAAAGAAAACTGTCAAATTCGAATTTGACAGTTTTTTCTCAACTTTTGCCGCTTTGACGATCGGTTTTTTCGCAGCTTTTGGCGTGGCACTGACCTTTACAGGTGGCGGCGGGAAGGTGATCTCGCCTGCTTTGCAAACCGTTGCGCTGCGGATAATCTCGTCTTCAAAATTGATGTTAAGCACGCCGTCTTTTTGCGGCGTTAGAAGTTTTAAGAAGCTAAGGACATTTGTCGCGTAAAGTTGCGAAGACTGCGTTGGCAAGCGGCTTGGCAAGTCGGTGTAGCCTAAAATTTTCACGCCGTTTTTGCTCGTGACGACCTCGCCTGCTTTGCTTAGCTCACAGTTGCCACCGTTTGCCGCTGCTAAATCGACAATCACACTTCCGCGTTTCATCGAAGCAACCATCTCAGCAGTGATCAACCGCGGCGCAGGCTTGCCGGGGATGAGCGCGGTGGTGATGATGATATCCACCTCTTTGGCTTGTGCGGCAAAAAGCTCCATTTCAGCTTTGATGAACGCCTCGCTCATCACCTTTGCGTAACCGTCACCACTTCCAGCCTCTTCTTCGATGGCGACCTCTAAAAACTCCGCGCCCATCGACTCGATCTGCTCTTTCACCTCAGGACGCGTGTCAAACGCTCGCACAACCGCGCCAAGAGAACTCGCCGCGCCGATCGCCGCAAGCCCCGCAACGCCCGCGCCGATGACAAGCACTTTTGCGGGCGGAATTTTGCCTGCTGCGGTGATTTGCCCTGTGAAAAACCGCCCAAACTCAAAACTCGCCTCAACAACCGCGCGGTAACCTGCGATATTTGCCATCGAACTTAGCACATCCATACTCTGCGCGCGCGAGATGCGTGGGACGCAGTCCATAGAAAGTGCGGTGATTTTGCGCTCATTTAGCTTACCCAAAAGCTCGTTGTTGTAAGCCACGCCAAGCGTGCCAACAAGCGTTGCGCCCTCTTTTAAAAGCGCGATCTCCTCGTCATTTGGCGCATTCACTTTAAGCACAATGTCCGAGTCAAACGCCTCTTTTTGCGAGACGATTTTTGCTCCCGCATTCACAAAGTCTTCGTCAGAAAAACCTGCTTTTTTGCCCGCGTTTTTGGCAACTACAACCTCAAAGCCAAGCGAGATCAACCCCGCCACACTAGACGCACTAGCAGCGACTCTTGCTTCGCCGCGTAACGACTCTTGTGTAATGCCTATTTGCATCGACTCTCCTTTATGTTAAGTTCAAAAACCGAATTTGACATTATTTAGGCTTAAAAAACCTTTATGAAAGGGTAAAAAAGTTTTGTAAGCTTAAAAACCCCGCCGCAAAAAGCAGCGGAGCAAAGCGTAAATCACACGACTACAACAGGTTTGATAAGCCCAGCTGGTTTGTTTCGCATCATCTCCAACGCCTCTTCGATTTTGCCAAAGCCTTCGAGTTTGTGAGTGATGAGAGGTTTGACATTTAGCTTTTTAGTCGCAAGAAGCGTCGCAAGCTTCTCCATTCTGTAACGCCCGCCCGGAGTCAAGCCGCCTTTGATGTCTTTATGTCCCATCCCAACATCCCACGCAACGCGAGGAATGGTGATGTTCTCGCCGCTTCCGAGGTAATTTACATTACTCACCACACCGCCGTTTTTCACGCAGCAGCAGCATTCGCCGATCGTGCTTGTGTTGCCGCCTGCGATGACGATTTTATCCACGCCAACGCCACCTGTAAGCTCTTTGATTTGCTCGAAAAATGCTCCTTTTGTAAAATCAACATAATGAGTCGCGCCATAGTATTTTTGCGCAATTTGCGCGCGATAATCCACGCAATCAACCGCATAAATCTCGCTCGCACCCATCAAATTCGCCCCCGCGCAAGCCATAAGCCCCACAGGTCCAAGCCCGATGACCGCAACGGTCTCGCCCGGTTTGATGTTTGCATTCTCAGCGCAGTGAAAGCCCGTTGTGACCATATCACAAAGCATTACCGCATCCTCTAAATCCACCCCCTCAGGCAGGTGTGCGAGGTTTGCGTCCGCTTCATTTACATGAAATTTCTCCGCAAAAGTTCCGTCTTTGAAGTTTGAAAACTTCCAGCCCGCAAGCGCGCCGCCGCTGTGTTGCGCAAAGCCTCTTTGAGCGTTGATACTTCCCCAGTCAGGCGTTATCGCAGGCGCGATGACCTTGTCGCCAACCTTAAAGTCTTTAACAAGCTCGCCAACTTGGACAACCTCGCCAACTGCTTCGTGCCCTAAGAACATATTATGTCGCTCCCCGATTCCACCCTCATAAACCGTATGAATGTCAGAGGTGCAAGGCGCCATAGCAAGTGGTGCTACAATCGCGTCCAACGGACCGCAAGGCGTAATAGCGTCTTTTGTAATCCAGCCTACCGAACCAATGCGTAACATCGCAAAACCATAAACAGCCATTGTGTCTCCTTTTGATAAATTGCGGTTTAAACCACGAGGCGAATTCTAACTTAGAGTTTTATAAACCAAAATGACAAAATGAAATTAGGCGGATTATTTAAGTCAAGAAAAAGTATTTATCAAAACAAATTCGATTTTGACAATTTGATTTGAGTATGTTTTTAGAAATTTTTGTTGTATTTAAAAAATGTATTCAACTCCTCCAAGTCAAGCGGATTTGCAAAATCCTGCCTTAAAACCTCGCCGCCAATGCCAAACGACCAGCTGTCGCCTAGCTTGATGTCGTAAAATGTCTCTTGTCTGCTTTTTGCCTCCATTTGACGCAAATCCTCCTCACCAAAATGCATCTTCATAAACTCCTTCGTGTTGCGCGGCGTCAAGTCAAGAGGCGTGGTGTTTGAAGCGTTTGGCAAAGGGGTAAAAAGCGTGGTGTTAAAGGCAAAAAGCCGCAGGCTTTTCGAGTCGTTTTGAGTTAAAAAACTGCCCTTGAAAAACTTTTGTTTTGTCTGTGTTTTAAGTAGATTTTTTTGTTTGTTTTCAGTAGGTTTTTTGGCGGTTTGCTTTTCGCTTTTGCTACTTTTGTTTGTCTCGTTTAACACCAAAGAAGCGGGCGCGGCGTGCAAAAAAGTTGCAAACAAAAAAAGTGCTAAAAAAATGCTTTTCACCTGCTAACCTCCTCTCACGCCAGCTTGGCGCGCAAAAAACCACGCGTTTGCAAATGTCAAAACCAAATTTGATTACCGCCCCAACCGCACATAAACTCGCTGCGGTGCGGGGTAGCCTTCAACCGTCTTGCTTTTGTCATTTTCGTCCAAAAACTCCGCCAAACTCTCACCCTCGATCCACTGCGTTTTTCGCTGCTCGTCTTGCGTGGTTTGTTTCGTAAAAAGCAGCTCAAAGTCCTTAAAACCCGCCCTTTCACACCAGTTTTGAAGCGCTTTGATTGTCGGAACAAAGCTGATGTTTGGGATTTTAGAGTAGCTCTTCGCAGGACACAACGCCACCGCCTCCTCACCTTGGATAAACATCGTATCCAAAAACAACTCGCCACCATCTGCAAGCGAATTTTTCAACCACTTTAATGTTAAAATCGGGTCGCTTCTGTGGTAAAGCACGCCCAAACAAAAAAGCGCGTCAAATTTCACGCCGTTTTGAGTAGAAAACTGCGGCAAATCCTCCACTCCGCCAACCTTAAATTCAACTCCGCTGCCCGCAAATTTCTCCATCAACCAAAACTGCGTCAAAAAAAGTCCGCTTGGCTCAACGCCGATGACTCTTTTTGCACCCTCGTGCTTAAAACGCATCGCGTAATAGCCGTTGTTGCAGCCGATGTCGCCGACAATCTTGTCGTTTAAATCGAAGTGTTTTGCCAAAGAGTTATATTTAATAAAACTCTGCCATTCGCTGTCAATGAAACAGGTTTTCTCGCCACATTTTAGCTCAAAAGGTCCTTTTCTCCACGGCTTTAACGCCTTTGCTAGCTCGCAAACCTTTTCAAACAAAGCCTCATTTTGGTTAAAATTTATACTTATAACATCCTTAAATTCCACTTCGCACTTTTGAGTAGGTAAATTTTGGATTTCAGTATAAATTTGGCGAATTTTTGGATTTTGAATTTTTTCGATCAAATTAAACCTTTCACAAACTTCACGCAGTTGTTAAATCACTGAGAATTTTGGCGTAATTTTTCTGCAAAATCTCGCTATTTTCTAGCAAAAATAAATTCCTTGTCCGCCCGCGGATCGTCTGAATTCGCCCGCTTACGACATTGATGTCATAGCGCGCAAAAATGTCCAAAACATACGCCATCAACCCGCGTTGGTCGGCGGTATTAAGCTTGACTTGGGCGTAATTTTTCGAGTGATTTAAGTCCAAACTCACCTCGTAAGCGGCGATTTTTGGCGTAAAAGCACTTGGTGTTTTTGGGTTGCAAAACGCCTGCAAAACAAGGCTTTCGACCGAACTTTTCGCCTTTTTGTCGATCTGTTTTGCAAAGTCCAAAAAGACAAAAAATTTCCCCTCAAACAACTCGCAAATCTCCATATAATTCAAGTCAAACTCGCTCAACGCCTCCAAAACCGCAACGATGTTCCAGCCTTTTTTCACCACAAGTTGCAACGCCAAATTCGGCGTTTCGCACACGCGCACCGCGACATTTTTTGACGCCGCAAACTCACAGATCTCCACGATCTCACTCGCGTCATATTTTGCAAAAATCAAATTTGATTTCACCTGCAAAATCTGCTTTTGCGTCTGCGCGTCAAGCGCGTTAAAATCGCGGTTTTTACGAAGCAAAAGCTCCTTTTTCACCCGTTTTGTCGCCTCATCAAGCAGTGCGTCTTTTGTATGCAAAAGCGCGTTCAAACTCAGCGTGTAAAGCTCGACTAGACTCTTCGCGCTGTAATGCGTCAGCTGGTTTTTTGCCAAAAGCGTGGCAAAACTCAGCACCAAAAGCATTTTTAGCGCCTTTTGTTCGTCAATTTTTGCCGTGTTAAAGTAGGAGATGAAGTTTAAAAGCTCGCTTTGCTCGTAAAAATCCTCACCGACCATCTCACTCATCAAAGCATTGTGCTTAACCAGCAAAACGCCAAGCCCAAGCTCGTTTGAGTCAAGCTCGAATTTGTTTGCGTATGAGCGGAAGATGTTCGCCGCACTTCCGCCAAACTCAACCTGACCTAGTGGCACAAAAAGCGCACAAAGCCGCACCAACGCCTGCTCGTTTGGACTAAATTCGCGCCAAATTCGCCCGACAAATTCGCCCTCTTTGCTGCTTGATTTTTCGTCCAAACACCTAACGATCTCCACGCCAAGCTCGTCAAGACAAATGTCGCAAAAATCCTGCGGAAAAAACTTTAAAACTTCAAGTGGCTTGATAAAATCAAACAAAATCCCCGCTTCCAACAAGGCTTTTAGCCCAAACGCGGCGTTTTGCGAGTAGAAAATCTGCTTAAAAATCGCAAAAATTTCGTCAAATTCGAATTTGGCAATTTCGCAACGCTTTAACGCAAAAATTTCGCTTATGCTAAGCGGTTTGTCAAGCGTCACAAGTCGCACCAACGCCTCTTTTGCGTCAATCGGCGCGTAGCTTTGCCCACCAAAAATCACCGCCGCCAAAAAACGCGAGTAAAGTGCGATCGTATGCATACAATTAAGCGTCTTGCAAAGCAGCAGCGTCTTTGCGCCAAGCTGCTTCTTCTCTTTTGTCTGCATAATCTTCGTCATCTGCGGCAAAAACTCCGCGCCAAGCTCACTCTCGCCGCCGCAAAGCTGTAAGGCTGAGCGCAAAGAGGAGATGTAATCCACCGCAAGGTTGATCTCGCTGTTTTCCTTCTCGTCAATGAACTTAAAAGCGTGCGTGCGCGGCGTGTTTTCGTCGATCATATTAATCAACCAAAAAATCCGCTTGTAGTCGTAAAACCCGCCGTATCCATCGCGCAAATTCGGACGCAAATTCATCGTCCTCATCATCTCATATTCACCAAGCTTGCCTAAATGATAAGAGATGAATTCCTCTTTGTTGTACGACTTAACAACGCCGATCTGCTCTTTTGCGAGCTTGTAAAGTTTTTTTGAGCCGCACACAAAACGCACTTGGTAAAACAGCGTTTTGCTCTCAATGTCGCCTAAAAGCTGCTTTGCAAAGGCGTCTAGCTCGTAACTTTTGCAGTTTGTCTCTAAGCCTACAATGTCAAACGCCTCTTGCAGCCGCGCAGCGATCAACTCGCTCGTGTAACCGCTGACATTTTTGTAAATTAGCGCAAGGTCGATCTTGCTCTTAACCGTCATTTCATTCAACGCGTAACTTCCCGTGGCGATGACGCAAAGCGGCATTTGCTCGGCGTTTGGCGCAAAGTCACCAAAAAGCGAGAATTTGACGATCTCATAAGCCTTGGTGATGAATTTGTCGATCTCCTTGCTTTGGTAGATCCCAAAACTCTTGCCAGCAAGCTTCACAAAGCGGTTTTTCAGCGTGGTTTTACACCGCCCAACTTCGCCTTTTAACGCTGGAATATCGTCATTTTTCGTGTCGATCCTAACTTTTGTCCGTGCCATTTTCTACCTTAGTTTTTTGCCAAGTCTAGCAAAAAAAGCCTTAAACTCAAAAAGCTGAGCCAAGCCCTGCTAAACTCACGCCCATCAACGCCATCCCAAACAACAGCCCGTAAAGGCAATGGTGCGCCTCGCCATACACTCTTGCGGCGGGCAAAAGCTCGTCAAAGGAGATATAAACCATTATCCCTGCGACCACCCCAAAAACCGCGCCCATTACAACCTCGTTTAAAAACGGCAGCAAAACCGCCGCCGCGACTATCGCCCCGAGCGGTTCGGTAAGCCCTGAGAGGCAAGAGTAGATGAAGGCGCGTTTTTTGTCACCCGTGGCGTGGTAGATCGGCAGTGAAACCGCCATTCCTTCGGGGATGTTGTGAATGGCGATCGCGATGGCGATGGCGACTCCAAAGCCGACATTGTTAAGCGCCGAAGTAAAGGTCGCAAAGCCTTCTGGGAAGTTGTGGATGGCGATGGCGATGGCGGTTAAGATTCCCGCGCGCTTTAAATTTGCCGAATTTTGCAGGTTTTGTTCGTGTTCTTTTCTATCTAGCGGGCAGAATTTTAGCGTTTCATACTCCTGCGTATCTTGCATATTCAAATCCTGCGGCACGAGCTTGTCGGTCAAAACAGAGAGCCCAACGCCCGTAAAAAACGCCAAAAGCGCCGCCATCTCGCCCCAAAACCCAAGCCCCAACGCCTCAAAAACCTCGAAACTTTGCGGCAAAATCTCCATAAACGAAATATAAATCATCACCCCCGCCGAAAAACCGAGCGAAATGGCGAGAAATTTGAGGTTTTCAAGGTGCGAAAAAAAAGGCGATGAGCGCGCCAAAAGTCGTTGCAAGCCCCGCAAAAGAGGCGAGCAAAAGCGCGGTTAAAACTTGTGACGAAAACATTTTCTGCTCCTCAAAAATGTCAAAATCAAATTTGATTTCATCAAAGCTGCCTCTCTTTTGGGATGAGATAGACGCAGACGAGTGAGATGAGCGCGACTGCGGCAAAATAGACAAAAAAGCCCCACTCAACGCCTGCGGCTTTAAACTCCAACGCGACATAATTCACGCTTCCACCAAAAAGCCCGACACTTAACATACATCCAAAGCCTGCTCCGAGCGCGCGGATGTGTGGTGGGAAGAGCGAGGTTTTGGAGATAGCGGCGACTGCGGTGTAAAAACCTAGCATCAAGCACATAAACGCGCAAACTGCGAACATCACCGCCACGCTCGAAGTGCTTTTTAAGAGCAAAAACAGCGGATAAATTCCGACTATGCAAAACGACAAATAGGCAAAAAGCGAGCTTTTAAAGCCGATTTTGTCGCTTAATGCGCCGATTAGCGGAATGGCTAAGCAGAGCAAGAAAAGCGAGCCTAACATAATGTTATTTGCGACTATTTTATCCACGCCGTTGTTGATCATAAAGACTTTTGGGTATGTTGTGATCGCGTAAAAGCCGATCGTGCAACCTGCGGTGACGCCGATGACTAAAAGTAGCGGTTTGATGTGGCGGGCAAGTTCTCTAAGAGAGCCGCGGTTAGCAAACTTTGCGAGCATTTGCGGCGAGTCATCTTTCATAAACGCGCGGAAAATGAGGCTGATTAGTGCGAGTGCGCCGCCAAGTAAAAACAAAATCCTCCAACCAAAACTTTGCATTTGTGCCTCGTCTAAAAACAGAGACATTAGGCTGATTGACGCGACTGCGAGCAGCTGCGCGCCGATGATAGTTGCGTATTGAAAGCTTGACACGAAGCCGCGTTTGTTTGGCGGAGCGATTTCGGTGAGGTAGGTCGCGACAATGCCAAATTCGCCGCCAACTGCCACGCCTTGCACAAGACGAGCGAGCAGCAAAAGCGCGATCGCCCAGTCGCCGATGCTGTGTTTGTCGGGCAAAAACGCGATCAAAATCGACCCCAAACCCATAGCGATGATTGAGATAATCATCGCGTTTTTCCGCCCGTTTTTGTCCGCTAGTCGCCCAAAAATGAGACTCCCAACAGGCAACATCAAAAACCCCGCCGCAAAAACCGCAAAGATCTCGATCTGCTGAAAAAGTGCGTTTGAGGCGTGCGAAAAATTCTGCGCAAAATACACCGCCGCAAAACCGTAAATGTAAAAGTCAAACCACTCGACCAAATTTCCGCTGCTTGCGGCAATGACGCTAGAAATTGGCGTTTTTGGTTGCGCGGCGGCGTGCGTATTGGCGGCGTTTTGCTCTAAGATACCTGCGTTCAATTCTCTTCCTTTTTTTTTAGTTTCACTTGCGGTGCGTTCGCCGTTTGTGCGTTGTTTCACAAAGGTGAGTTGCGCGCCGCTTAAAATGGCGGTCATTTTAGCAAATTTAAACTTATGTTAATCAAATTTGTTTTTGGTAATTTGCCTGCTTAATGCGGTTAAAGTTTTTTGAAGCCAAATTTGTTTTCACACGCGGTTTTACAGGGCTTAACGCTTTGTTTCACAAGTGTTTTTTTGGCGGTTTGAAAGCCAAAGCGAGTTTTGAGCAAAAAAGTTGTAAAGAGTGAAAAATGTCAAAACCAAATTTGGTTTTTGCAAATTTGCGGGTTGCGAATTTAAGGCGAGTTTTGCAGAATTTGCTAATTTCACAACTTTCAAGCAAATTCATTTTCACACGCGGTTTTGCAGGGCTTGACGCCTTGTTTCACAAAGAATTTTAAACGGCGACTGGTTGTAAATTTTGCCAACTAAAACCAAATTTGGTTTTAGCAAATACAGATGACTTTAAACGGAGAAAAGGCAATTTTAAGCAAAACGCGCGTCAAACAAAACGAGTGAAGCGCGTTTTGAGCAAGCGGCGTCAAACTACTTGATCACCCCGCAAACCATCCTTCCGCCACCACCGCCAAGTGGAGCTGGGTGGTCACTGTGGTTGTCGCCACCGATGTGGATCATCAACGAATGCTTGCGGATCTCGTCAAGCGACTTGATCTTCGGCGCTAAAACTGGGTTTGTCGCAACGCCATCGTGCGCAACATAAATCGCAGGCAGGTCGCCCTTATGCCCGCCGTCATCCCACGCAAAAGAGTGCTTTGTCGTGTTGTGCGGGTCCCAGTGTCCGCCCGCTTTCATCCCAAGCCCTTTGGCAGTCGCGCCGCAGCTTGGATTTTCGTGGATGTGAAAGCCGTGAAGTCCGCCGCTAAGTCCCTTTAAATTCGGGTAAAACGCCACACCATACGGCGTTTGCACCGCTACGATTTCGCCGACTTTTTTGTTAGTTTCAAGCATTTTCATCTTAATCACGATTTTCTCTTTGCTCTTTTTTGGATCAAAAACCTCGTGATTTGCGCCAAAAACACAACTCGAAAACAACGCCAACGCACCGACACAGAGAAGTTTTTTCATACTCATCCTTTTGTTGAAATTGCGTGATTATGCCACAAGCGAGCTTAAAGCAGGCTATTTTTATCTTTTAACAACTCTTTGTTAAGAAAGATTTTAAAAAGCGTTTCACAGCGTGTTATATGTCATTTGCGAGTGTTTCACAACGCTTTAATCTTGTAAAAACTGCTTTGCAACGACTCGTTAAGTCAAGTTTGACTTTTGCAAAACACAGGTTGTTTGAAAAGAAAATTGTCAAAACCAAATTTGATTTTTGCAAGCGTGTGAGTTGCGAGTTTGAGGCAAGTTTTGCAAAAATTGGTAACTTCACAACTTTAAAGAGAATTTGTTTTCACACGCGGTTTTGTAGGGCTTGACGCTTTGTTTCACAAAAGGCTTTGCCGCTGCGGGTTGCAATCGTTATAAAAATGTCAAAACCAAATTTGGCTTTTGCAACTTTGCAAGTTGTGAGGCAAGAGATTTATAAAGAGGATTGAAAATGCAGTAAAAACCTCTTGGCTAAATAGCCGACTCAGCCAAGAGAAAAGACTATTTAAAAATCGTGCTTCCGCCGACTTGTATGCCCTCGCTAAGCCCGAGCCACTCCTTAACCGCAGGCGTTGCCAAAACGGCTTTGCAGTAGCTAGAAGTCGAGTTTTTGCCTTCAAGTTTAATGCTAGAATTCGCGTTGCTTAGCGTAATCTTCACGCACTCAGCCCACTTGTCGCTTGTGCGGTTTAAAACGCTCGCAAAAGTAGGCGACATCTGCGTGACATCGCCACTCGCAGAGATCTCGCCGTCCTTGCTAAAATTCGAATTGATTATGTAATACGCGGTTAATTCATTCAAAGAATTGCGGATCTCCGCCGTTGCTTTCGCCGCGCTCGCGTCATCCCTAGTCGCCCCCAAACGCGGGATTGCGATGCTTGCTAAAACACCCAAAATCACAATGACAAAAACCAACTCAATCATCGTAAAAGCAGACTTCATTTGCGCTCCTAGTTTGCTGGTTTTGTATTGGCAGGCGTGCTGGTTGCGTTGTCTGTTGCATTGTCTTTTGTCGCGTTAATTCGCGGCTCTTTGTGGCGCGTTTTTGCGCCGATTTTGCTCGTGTCAGTTTCACCTGAAATGGTCAAATCGTCTTTGATGTTGTTAAAAATTCGATTGCTAATGCCTTTGACATTTTTCAACTCATCCACGCTTGTAAAAGGCTGTTTTGTGCGGTAGTCGATGATCGCGGTAGCTTTGGTAACGCCGATGCCCGGAAGCTTCATCAACTCGGTTTTTGTCGCGTTGTTAATATTTACAAAACTAAAAGCAAAACTGGCTAAAAAAGAGGAAATTACAAAAAATCTTGGAAACACTTGAACCCTTCGTAAGTAAGTAAAGGTGGCCGGGAGAAAGGGATTCGAACCCCTGGAGGCTTTCACCTCAACGGTTTTCAAGACCGCCGCTTTCGACCGCTCAGCCATCTCCCGACAAATACCCTTGGAGGCGATACCCAGATTCGAACTGGGGATAAAAGCTTTGCAGGCTTCTGCCTTACCACTTGGCCATATCGCCAAACCGTGGTGCCCGGGGCCGGACTTGAACCGGCACGGAAATAATTTCCGAGGGATTTTAAGTCCCTTGTGTCTACCATTCCACCACCTGGGCTTAAAATTCACGCATAAAAGAATGGAGCGGGAAACGAGATTCGAACTCGCGACCCCAACCTTGGCAAGGTTGTGCTCTACCCCTGAGCTATTCCCGCAAATAAAATTGAAAGCGAATTATAGCAACGCTAGCTTAAATACAACTTAAACAAAACGCATTTTTAACATAAAACAAAAAAAAATGGCAGCAAAGGCGGCAAAAACTGCCAAAAAACCGCCGCCAAAATCACAAATTTGCAAAAACCAAATTTGAAAAATGCGTCCGCCAAACGCTTGTTTTAGCGCAAAAAACGCGCAAAACCGCTCGCGCCCGCAAACTCACTGCGAGTAAATCCACTCGCAAAGCCCTTTTACAAACTCAGCCGCGTCAAATTCGACCAAATCCTCCTGTTTTTCGCCAACACCGATGTATAAAATCGGTAATTCCAACTCCCTCGCAACGCTAAAAAGCGCGCCGCCTTTGACGCTTCCGTCAAGCTTTGTGATGACGACTCCGCTCAGTTTTACAACCTCGCCAAACGCCTTCGCCTGCGCGTAAGCCGCCCTGCCCTGAGTGCCGTCTAGCACAAGCGTGCAGCGGTGCGGCGCGCCCTCTTTTGCCCGCGCACAAAGGCGTGAGATTTTGTCAAGTTCGAGCGAGAGGTTTTTTTGGTTTTGCAACCTGCCTGCGGTGTCGATCACCGCGTAATCCGCCCCCCTTGCCACCGCTGAGCTAACGCAGTCAAACGCCACCGCCGCTGGGTCGTGCCCCTGAGAAGTCGCGACAATCGGCACTTCAAGCCGTTTTGCCCACAGCTTCAACTGCTCCACCGCGCCTGCGCGAAAAGTGTCGCACGCCCCCAAAATCACGCTCTTTCCGCGGCTTTTGTAGAGGTGGGCGAGTTTGGCGATGGTCGTGGTTTTGCCCGCGCCATTCACACCCAAGATCAGCTCCACAAACGGCTTTGCCTCGCATTTTTCGCTTTCGTAAAGAAAGTATGTCCCAAGCACTCTTTCTAGCTCTTTTCGCTCGACATTTTCACTCGGCGGCAGGTAAAAAAGCACCTCTTCAACGATCTCATACGCCACATCCGCCTCCAAAAGCCGCTCTTCAAGCAGCTCTTTTGAGATGAATTTCGGCTCGTTTTTCTCTTTTTTCTTAAACAATGAAAAGAACATTTTCGCTCCGTTAGTCAAATTCGGTTTTTACATTTTAGCACATTTTTCGCGCCATTGCAAATTTGATATGATAATGATATTTTTATGATATGATTTTGCGGTAAAATCAAACTTTAAAGAAAGTTATGTCAAACTTCGGTGCTATTTTACAATAAAGGATGTTTATGGAGGCGATCAAGTCTTACAACCCGACCGCGCAGGAGTTGGCGGAGTGGAAATTTGCGTTGATTGAGACGGACAAAGGGGTGATGAAAGTTGAGCTTTTTGGCGAGGAAGCGCCGCAAGCTGTGGCAAATTTCGCGCACCTTGCGAACTCTGGGTTTTACGACGGGCTGAATTTTCACCGCGTCATCCCAAACTTCGTCATCCAAGGCGGCTGCCCTTACGGCACTGGCACGGGCGGACCGGGTTGGAGGATCAAATGCGAGTGCGTGGGGCAAAAGAGCAAGCACGAACGCGGCTCGCTTTCGATGGCGCACGCTGGGCGCGACACGGGCGGCAGCCAGTTTTTCGTCTGCCACAGCGCGCAACCGCACCTCAACGGCGTGCATACGGTTTTTGGAAAAGTCGTGGATGAAGCGGGGCTAAAAGTCCTTGACGCCGTAAGGCAAGGCGACAAAATCCTCTCGATCCGCACTACTGCGAGCCTTTAAGGCGGCTGGTTTTAAGCAATTGGTTTTAAGACTGATTTGGCTGGTCTTAAAACCGAGTTGCAAAACTTCGTTATTTCTAAAAAACTCGCAAATCTCTAAGCCGCAAAATTCAAAAACCGCTTTGCGTTAGGCAGATGAACGCAGAATGTCAAAACCAAATTTGATTTACGCAGTTTTGGGATTTTGCACTCAGCAAGTTAAGTTAAAACAGCCAAAAACTGAGTTTTGCAAGGCTTAAAGCTTGTCGATTTGCAAAACTTTGCAAAAATTGTAAAGCTAAAAAATCTTGCAGAATTTTAATTTTCACAAAATGAACACAACTTCGCACTTTCTAGAAAACCAATTTTTAACTTCACCAACTTTTCTAACTCAAAATACTTTGTAACACTTACGCAAATTGCGATTTTAAAAACTTGCGTCACTGGTTTTGCGAATTGGCTAAACTTAAATCATTTGAAAGCTGTGAAATCCTTAAATTCATAAACCAACCCGCAAATATTGAAAACTTCGCATAAAAATATCTTGCGTTAAACCAAACATAAAAATGTCAAAATCAAATTTGATTTACGCAATTTTGGTTTGGCGGCGGCGTTTGGCGCGAAAATGTCAAAACCAAATTTAACTCGCCAAACAAACGCGCAAGGCGGCAAAGTGCGCTAAAACTAGCAAGAGTGGAAAATCCGCTCGGCGACAATGCTCGCGGCGTCTTCTAAAACCTGCTCGTCACAAGCGGCGTTGGCGTCCGCGCGGGCTTGGGCGGCGTGCAAAACCATCTGCACTCCGCTCGCCACACTCGCAAAAATGCTCGCCGCACGGCGTTTGTCGGCTTTAAGCTTGTCAAGCTTGGTGTTGTAGTTTTCTTGCAGTTTTTTGCTCCACTCGCACCCACAACTGCTGCCGCGCCAACTCGACTAGCCGTGCAAAATCCTCGCTTGAAAGAGCGGCAAAAACGCCGTTTGGACACGCTCTGAGGTGGTCTCGCACAGCCTTTTCAACCGCGTTTGGCTCTTGGGCTTTTGGCTTGCGACTAAGCCGCCAAAATGTGTAAATTCCAAGCAAAATTAGTATAATTATTAAAAAAGAACCCATTTGAACCCTCGTTTGAAACCCTGAGTTGTTTGGAGAAATGTTACAGAAAAGTTTTATTAACAAAACTCTAATATTCAGAGAAAAAACTAATTTTACAATAACAAAAATTAAATGTCAAGTAACTTTTTGTTACTTTTGCAAAAAAAATGAAGCAAACTCAAATTCGGTTTTTGCAAAATGTTAAATGCGTAAATGAAAGCTTTGTGATATGATTTTGATATGAAAAAGATAATCCAAGTTGTGTTTATAAAAAGATATGATTTTAATATGTTTATAATATTAAGACAATGTTATTATAATATTAAAGTAATATTATAATAACATTACCAAACAACCTTAAAACTACTCTTGCGTAAGCTGCTTAATCCGCTCGATCACGCGCTCGATCGCCCATTGCGGCGTTGAAGCACCAGCACTTACGCCGCAGCGAAGCTTGTCTTTAAACCACGCTGCGTTCAGCTCGTCTTCATTTTCGATCAAATAACTATCCTTGCAAATTCCAGAGGCGATGAGATGAAGTTGTTTTGTGTTTGAGCTGTTGCGCCCGCCGATGATGACTAAAACATCGCTTCTTTGCGCCAGTTCGCTCACGGCGTCTTGGTTGTTGAGCGTGGCGTTGCAAATGGTGTTAAAGACGCGAAGTTCGGCGATTTTTGTGGCGAGAAATGAGGTGATTTTAACGAAATTTTCAAGCTTTTTTGTGGTTTGCGAAAGCAAGGCGACCTTTTTGCCAAGCCGCACGCTTTCAAGCTCTTGCACGCTTGCGACAACAAACGCAGGCGTTGTGGCAAAGCTGACGATCCCCTTCACCTCAGGGTGAGACGAGTCGCCAAAAATAACGATGTCATAGCCCTCCGCGCTCATTTTCTCGACTATTTGGCGCGGGTTTTTCACAAACGGGCAAGTCGCGTCAATGACATTCACGCCTCTTTCTTTCAGCGTGGCAAGGTCGCTTTTGGTGATGCCGTGAGTGCGGATAATCGCGGTTTTTTCAGTGGTCAGCTCGCTCACATCCGCAAGCGTTTTGACGCCGAAATTCTCGCGCAAACGCTCGGTTTCACGCCTGTTGTGGATCAGCTCGCCGATGGTCGCGTCCGCACCAGCGTTCTCGGCGATCCTAATCGCGCGTTTTACCCCAAAACAAAAGCCGTAACTCTTTGCTAATTCGATCTGCATATCCATCCTTTTTTGCGCGATTTTACAATAAATTGGTTAATGAATGTTAAAAACGCCAAACTTCACCGCAAATTGTCAAAACCAAATTTGGTTTAAAGTTGGTGGGTTTTGCGTTTCAAATTCGGTTTTTGCAAATTGTCAAAACCGAATTTGGCGTTTAAGTGCTCAAAAACAGGCATTTTCAAGTGCAAAAAGGCGTAAAGACGAAGAAAAAGCACGGAAAATTCAAAAAGTAAAGAGGCTTTAAAAGCAAAAACAGCTATTCAAACAAAGCAGTTTATCACGGCTTTAAGCCAGCCGCCACAACTTTAAGCCGCGTTAAACAAACGCAAACGCGTTGCAACAGCCTCAAAAACCACGAGCCTTGCCGCACAACTCGGCGCAAAACCGCAAAAACCTAGCAAACAAATCTAAATCACTAAAAACAAACGCAAAAGCCTCGCAAAAGAGAGAGCCGCCAAAAAACCCCAAAAACGCCCGAGAAAGTCGCTCGCTAAATCGCAAGCTTTGCCTCAAACGCCAAATTGGCGACCAAACCTAGCCGCCAAAACCGCGCAACTTAAAGCACAGCTTGCGTTTGGACCTCTTTGAAGCTTTCAATGTAATCCCCTTCGCGCATATCGTTATAACCCTCGATGCCAACGCCGCATTCATAACCCTTTGCGACCTCTTTGACATCGTCTTTGAAGCGGCGAAGCGAGCTGACATTTCCGCTGAAAACGACAACGCCGTTTCGGATGACGCGGATTTTTGCGCCGCGGTTGATGCTGCCTTCTGTGACCAAGCAGCCTGCGATCTGCCCAATTTTTGGCACATTAATCACCTGTTTGATCACTGCCTGTCCGACCTCTTCTTCGCTCACAACTGGACTCATCAACCCGCTTAGCAATGCCTTGACATCGTCAAGCAGGTTGTAGATGATGTTGTAAGTTTTGATCTCCACGCCCTTTTCTTTGGCAAGAGCTTTGACCTCGCCTGTCGGACGGACATTAAAGCCTAAAATCACGCAGTTTTCGCTCGCATCCGCCAAGGCGATGTCGCCAACGCTGATGCCGCCAACGCCGCTGTGGATGACATCCACAAAAATCTCCTCGTTTCTAAGGCGTTCTAAGCTTGCGCCAATCGCCTCGACCGAGCCGCCAACATCGGCTTTGATGATGACTGGGAGGCTTTTGAGTGCGCCTTCGGCGATCTTCGCGCCAAGCTCTTCGAGGGTGACTTTTGTCGAGCGAGAAAGCTCTTTTTGGCGGAGGTATTCTTGCTTTTTGGTGGCAAATTCGCGCGCCTCGCGTTCGTTTTGCACGCCGACAAGCACCTCGCCCGTCTCTGGCACTTCGCTTAGCCCTACAACCACGCCGCACTCGCCCGGAGCAATCTGCGCAAGCTTCCCGCCTTTGTCATCGTAAAGCGCTCTAACGCGCCCGTAAGCCACGCCCGCTACGACAATGTCGCCGCTGCGAAGCGTGCCGTTTTGCACGACTATTGTCGCAACCGCTCCACGCCCTTTTTGCAGCGAGCTTTCGATGATCTGTGCGTGCGGTTTTGCGCTTGGGTCGGCTTGAAGCTCGAGCAAGTCAGCTTGAAGCAACACGACCTCCAAAAGCTCTTCGATCCCCTGCCCCGTTTTGGCTGAAATTTCGACAAATTCGTGCGAGCCGCCCCACGCCGTTGGGATGATGTCAAGTTCGGCAAGCCCCGTTTTTACCAAATCTGGGTTTGCGCCCGGCTTATCCATTTTGTTAATGGCGATGATGATCGGCACATTCGCCGCTTTTGCGTGGCTGATCGCCTCTTTTGTCTGCGGTTTTACGCCGTCATCTGCTGCCACAACGACAATGACAATGTCCGTCACGCTCGCCCCGCGCGCACGCATCGCACTAAACGCCTCGTGTCCCGGAGTGTCGATGAAGGTGATCGTCCTGCCGTCCTTTTGCGTCATATACGCTCCGACATGCTGGGTGATGCCGCCTGCTTCGCCGCTTGCTACGCGTGCGTTGCGGATGTAGTCAAGGAGGCTTGTTTTTCCGTGATCGACATGCCCCATAATGGTAATCACAGGCGCGCGCGGACGCAAATTCTCGCTGCTGAACTCAACGCTTTGGCTTAGATCAAATTTCGACTTCTCGTCTGTGATGCTCACTTCGATCCCAAATTCTTCGGCTAGAATTTCGATCTCATCCTCGCCCAAAAAGTCGTTTTTAGTCGTCATTTTGCCGAGTGCAAAAAGCTTTGAGATCACCTCGCCAACGCTCTTTTTGATCTTCTCAGCAAACTCATAAACCCTAACTTCACTCGCGATCTCCACGCTCGTTACGCTCTCGCTCTCGTGCGGTTGCGCGCGGCGGTGCTTTTTGCGCCCGCGCCGTGAGATGTCGCCACCGCTCGAATTTGAGTCAAATCGCTGAGTTTGCGCGGTTTTATAAACCGTCATCTGCCGCTTAATCGTCTGCGGTTTTTCAACTTCGATCGGCTTGACGGTGAAATCTGGCAAGAAAAGCTCATTTTCATCCTCAATGTGCGTCTCAAAGTTAAAATCCCCGCCCAACCACTCGACCTTTTCGTCCGTTCTCTTGCTGGCTTTTGGCGAATTTTTTTTCTCTTTTTTCTTCTTTTTCTCGCTCGCCTCGCCGCTGCTAAACATCGCCCCAAACTTCGCACTCATATCCTCAAAAACCGCCGCTTTTTGCGGAGTTGGCGCGAGAGGCTGACGCTTTTTCTTGATGATGACAAGTCCGCGTTTTTTCACCTCAGGCTGCTTTTGTTCCTCGCTTGGCTGAGCGTCTGGCGTGGCTGGTGCGGGCGTTTGCGAAGCGTTTTGCGCGCTAGTTTGTGGTTCTTTTTGCGCCTCTTTTTGCGGCTGGGGCTTAGCGACCTCCGCCGCCACTGGCGAATCGTCTGGCGTTTTTGTGACCTCTGAGGCGACCTCGACTTTTGCACACACAACCTCGCTCACAACTGGCTTTGCAGGCTCTTTTGGCTGGGCATCTGGCGTGGCTAAAACCTCTTCTTGTTTCGCCTCTTTTGCGCTCACAACTGGCTTTTTGCTTGTCAAATTCGAATTTGACTTTTTCTTCGCCGTCTTTTCGTTAGCTTTCGCCTTAGTTTTTGCCGTTTTTTTCGGCTTTACGGCAGCCTTTTTTGGCTCGTCAAACTGCGGCAAAACGCCCTCGGTGATGTAGGCGGCTAACGCCTCTATTTGTTGAAGTGGCAGCTTACTTTTAACATTTACGACTTTAAAACCCGCCTCTTTTGCTTTCTCCAACACCTCTTTTGCGTCTCGTGCAAGCTCTGACGCTAGGTATTCGATGTCAAATTTTCCTTCTGCCATTACAACTCCTCAAAGTTTATTTTCATTTTTTTGGCTAGTTTTTCGCGCGTTTTTGCCTGCGTTAAACACTTGTTGCAGATGTAAAATGACCTTCCTAAAAGGTTGTTTTTTACAACTTTTTCACCCTCAAAACCAAACTTGTTTAACTCGCCTTTTGCCGCTCTTACGCGACACGAAACACACATTCTAACAGGACAACTCACGCTAGCCAACTTAATCTTTCAAAATCTCAAAACCGCCGTTGTCAAACTCGCACTCAAAAACGGCAAATTCCTCAAACCGCGCCTGCAAAACCTGCTTTAAACGCGGCGCGTCCTCACGCCAGACGATGTTTAAAAAGCTCGACCCGCTGCCGCTTAGCGTGCTGTAAAGCGCGCCGTTTTCGTAAGCCATTTTTTGCAACTCTACAAGCCCTTCTACGCAGCTCATCCGCCTGCTTTGGTGGATTCTGTCCGTCTCGCCAAAACGCAAACTTGCGTAGTCTTTTGCAAAAAAACACGCCGTGACAAACGCCGCTCCGCTGAGGTTACTAACCGCGTCTTGCAGGCTCAAACTCGTTGGCAAAACCTTGCGCGACTCTTCGGTGCTGATCGTAACTTTTGGCACGACAACAACCGCTTTCACGCTCGGGTAGATCTCACACCTTTGGCTGACAACCTCGCCGCCCTTAACCACACTCGCGCTAAACCCGCCAAGCGCGGCTGGGGCGATGTTATCAGGGTGGTTTTCGTAACGCAAAGCCTCGTTTAAAACCGCCCTTTTCTCCGCCTTATTTGTCGCAAAAAAGTGCGCCGCAGCGATCGCCCCAACCACAACGCTGCTCGAACTTCCAAGTCCGCGTGAAAAGGGGATGCGGTTGTCAAAATCAAATTTGAATTTAGCGTCTTTGACGCCAAGTGAGGCTAGCGAGTCTTGAAAAATCCTAACAAAAACATTGTCGCAAACCAACCGCTCATCGCCCTCGCCTTCGCCTTTGATGAAGACTTGCGTTTGGGCTGCGGGGGTGATTTGCACGCGGTTGTAGAGCTTTAAACTAACGCCCAAGCAGTCAAAGCCCGGACCTAAATTAGCACTCGTTGCAGGTGTGTAGATTTCCAAAAGTATCTCCATTCGCAGTTAAATCGCCGATTTTATAAAAATTGTGCTTAATTTTGTTTAAATTTTGTTATAAATTTTGCAAAAACCGAATTTGATTTAGGAAATTTTAAATTTTTTTGCTAAAATCACCAAAAATTCAGACAAAGAAGGAAAGATGGCAAAAACGACAATCAAAACTCTGCAAAAGATGAAGCTCTCAGGCGAGAAAATAGTCGCTATCACCGCTTATGACGCACTTTTTGCGCGACTTTTTGACGACTATGCCGACATCGTGCTTGTTGGGGATAGTTTGAATATGAGTTTTGGCGGGATGAGCGAGACTTTGGGGCTTGAAGTTGGCGAGATGATCTACCACGCGCGGGCGGTTAGGCGGGCGCTAAAAAAGGCGTTTTTGGTGGTGGATATGCCGTTTGGAAGCACAGCTACGCCGCAGATTGCGCTGAAAAACGCACTGAAAATCTACAAAAAAACGGGCTGTGACGCGGTGAAGATCGAAGGCGGAGAGGAGGCGGCAGAGACGATCTCACTTCTTACGCAAAACGGCATCGCGGTTATGGGGCATATCGGGCTTCGTCCGCAGCAGTCGCGTTTTGAGGGCGGTTTTTTGGTCAAAGGACGAGGAGACGGGGCGCAAAAGGTTGTCAATGACGCCATTTGTGTCGCCCAAGCAGGAGCGGCGAGTATGGTCATCGAAGGCACGATTAGCCAAGTCGCAAACGAAGCCTCACAAAAAAGCGGCATCGTCACAATCGGCATCGGCAGCGGCGACGGGACGGACGGACAAATTCTTGTATGGAGTGACCTTTTAGGGCTTTACGAGCAGTTTGTGCCAAAATTTGTGAAACGCTACGCAAACGGCGCGCAGTTCGTGCGTGAAGCGGTTGGAAAATACCGCGATGAAGTCAAAAGCGGCGTCTTTCCAAGCAGTGAATTTGAGTATGAAAACTAGCTAAAATGTCAAAATCAAATTTGGTTTTGACATTTAGACGCATTTGACGCAAGGTTGATTTTTTGGGCGGATTTTGTTAAAATCGCCGCGTTAAACCACACAAAAAGGACGAAAATGTGCGGAATTGTTGGATACATCGGCAGTAAAGAGAAAAAAGGCGTGATTTTAGACGGGCTAAAAGAGCTTGAATACCGCGGTTACGACAGCGCGGGGATGGTCGTAGCAAGCGGCGAGAACTTTTCTTACTTCAAAGCCGTTGGCAAGCTTGCGAATTTAGCGAGCAAAATGGCGGACTTTGCTAGCAGCGGCGCGGGCGTGGCGATCGGGCATACAAGGTGGGCGACTCACGGCAAACCAACGGAGATCAACGCTCACCCGCACCTTGGCGAATACAGCTTTGTCATCCACAACGGCATCATCGAAAACTACAAGGAGTTAAAAGATGAGCTAACAAAAGAAGGCGTGAAATTTGTCAGCCAAACGGACACGGAGGTGATTGTCGCGTTGTTTGAGTTCTACAACAGAGCGGCAAAGACGCCGTTTGAAGCTTACACAAAGGCGGTTAGCCGCTTGCGTGGGGCTTACGCGACACTGCTTGTGACAAAAGCCGCACCGGGCGAGGTATTTTTTGCGAAAAACTCCGCACCGCTTATCATCGCAGTTGGCAAAGAGGGGCCAAATTCGGTTTTTGCAAATTACGCAAGTTGCGCGGCGCAAAGTTGTCAAAGTGGTGAAGAAGGCGAGGTTTTCTTCGCAAGCTCAGACGCACCGCTAATCGGCGTTGCGAGCGAGGCGATCTACCTCGAAGACGGCGTAGTTGGGCGGGCAAAACGCGGGAAAATCGAGCTTTTTGACGCCGAAGGCGAGAGACTAAACCCGCCGTTTTCACCGCTTCCAAAAGACAAAGGCTTTGCGCAAAAAGATGGCTACCGATTTTTTATGGAGAAAGAGATTTTCGAACAAAGCGTGGTCGCGGGCGAGTGTTTGATGGGACGAGTTGGGGAAAATGGCGTGAATTTGGAGGTTTCAGACGAGGTTTTTGAGGGGATTGACGAGGTTGTTTTTTGCGCTTGCGGGACGAGTTACCACGCGGCGATGGCGATGAGTTATCTTTTTGAGCGACTCGCTAAAATCCGCTGCAAAGTTGAGATCGCGAGTGAATTTCGCTACAAACAGCCGCTTTTGCAGCCTAGCAGCCTCTTTGTCGTCATCAGCCAAAGCGGCGAGACTGCCGACACGCTCGAAGCGTTGAAGATCGCCAAAAACGCGGGCTTAAAAACGCTTGCAATTTGCAATGTGGATAATTCTAGCATCGTCCGCCTCGCGCAAAATGTCATCCTCACGCGCGCAGGGATCGAAAAGGGCGTTGCTAGCACAAAAGCCTTTGCCACGCAGGTTTTGTGCCTTTGGCTTGTGGCGTTAAAGCTTGGCAGCTTGCGAGGCACGCTGAGCCAACGCCGTCTTAGCGAAGAGGTTGGAATTTTGCGACAAATTCCGCAGGTTTTGACGATCGAGAGCAAAAAGGTCGAACAGCTTAAAAAGATCGCCAAACACTACCTGCACGGACACGGATTTTTCTTCATCGGACGCGATATGTTCTATCCGCTAGCACTTGAAGGGGCGTTGAAACTTAAAGAGATCAGCTACCTTCACGCTGAGGGCTATCCAGCAGGGGAGATGAAGCACGGACCGATCGCGCTTGCAGACGAGCGGCTTTTTACGATCGCCTTGCTGCCGCAGACGATGCTTTACGAAAAGACGAAGTCAAATGTCGAAGAGCTAGCCAGCCGCGACTCTTTCATCACCGTGATCTCACCACAGAATTTGCCGCTTGCAGACGACTTCATCCAAACAGGAAATTTCGACCATCCAATGTTAGAATTTTTCGAGATGATGGTGATTTTGCAGCTTTTTGCGCTTGAAATTTCAGTGAGGCTTGGTAATGATGTGGATATGCCGCGAAATTTGGCAAAAAGCGTCACGGTTGAGTAGTCAAATTCGGTTTTGACATAAAATTAAATTGCAAAAATCGAATTTAAAGCTAGTTTTAATTAAATTAAACTAAAATAAAGTTTCGTTTTATTTTCATTTAACAATTAAGGATAAAAAGTGGGCGATATCATAGGCTACAAAATCGGCGAAGAGTTGCTTGACACACAGACGATTGACGCAAGACAAACAGAGGCGGCAAACGCCGTGTTTTACGACAATTCTGCTGACGCGTTGGAGATCATCCGCCACACAACCGCACATATTTTAGCCGCGGCAGTCAAAGCCCTTTACCCAGAGGCGAAATTCTTCGTTGGACCAGCCATTGACGATGGATTTTACTACGACATCCGCGTTGAGAAAGCAAACGGCGACAAGCTTGGCGAGGACGATTTAGGGGCGATCGAAGAGAAGATGAAGGAGATTGTCGCGGCAAAATTGCCGATTAGCAAAACTCCTTCAACAAAGGCAGAAGTCGCTAAAAGATACGCGAGTGACGACCTAAAACAAGAGGTTTTAAAACGAATTGAAGACGGCGTTGTCACGCTTTACGAGTTTGAGGGCTTTGAGGACATTTGCCGCGGACCGCACCTTCCAAACACCAAATTCGCGCGCTATTTTAAACTTACACGGATCGCAGGGGCTTACCTTGGAGGAGACGAAAACCGCGAGATGCTGACTAGAATTTACGGCACAGCTTACGCGACAAAAGAGGCGCTAAACGAGCATTTACGCGTCTTAGAAGAGGCGAAAAAACGCGACCACAGAAGGCTTGGCGTGGAGATGGGCTTGTTTAGGTTTGACGAGGATATCGGCGCAGGACTGCCGATTTGGCTGCCGCAAGGGGCGAGGATGCGAAGTCGTTTGGAGCACAAGCTCTACCGCGTTCATAGGCTGCGAGGCTACCAGCCAGTCAGAGGTCCAGAAATTCTAAAAGCACAAGCGTGGAAAATCAGCGGACATTACGCAAATTATAAAGAAAATATGTATTTTACGACAATTGACGAGCAAGAATACGGCATCAAGCCGATGAACTGCGTAGGGCACATCAAAGTCTTCCAGTCACAAGTGCATTCTTACCGAGATTTGCCGTTAAAATTCTTTGAATACGGCGTTGTGCATCGCCACGAAAAAAGCGGCGTTATGCACGGGCTGTTTAGGGTTAGGGAATTTACGCAAGATGACGCGCACCTCTTTTGCCGACCTGATCAAATCAAAGAAAATGTCTATGAAATTCTCGATTTTGTCGGGCTGTTGATGCGTGAATTCAAATTTGATTACGAGATGATGATCTCAACTAAGCCGACAAAGGCGGTTGGGGATGACGAAATTTGGCAAACGGCGACTGAGGCGCTGAAAACCGCGCTTGACGAAAAGGGCTTGAAGTATGAAATAGACGAAGGCGGCGGGGCGTTTTACGGACCAAAAATCGACATTAAAATCACAGATGCACTCGGCAGAAAGTGGCAGTGCGGGACGATTCAGGTTGATTTTAACTTGCCGCAAAGATTTGAGCTTAGCTACATTGACGAAAACAACGAGAGAAAACAGCCTGTGATGTTGCATAGGGCGATTATGGGTAGTTTTGAGCGGTTTATCGGCATTTTAGTCGAGCACACCGCAGGCGAGTTGCCGTTTTGGCTCGCACCAACGCAAGTTGCCATTTTGCCAGTTAGCAGCGCGCACGCAGATTACGCAAAAGAGATTTTTGCAAAACTGCTAGATATGGGCGTGGATGCTGAAATTTTTGACAAAAACGAGACTTTAAATAAACGAATTCGAACCGCTGAAAAGGCGAAAATTCCGCTACTTTTAGTGCTTGGGGACAAAGAGGTTGAGGAGGCAAGTGTTGCCTTGCGTGATAGACAAAAACGCGAGCAAAGCACGCTGGGTTTGGGTGAGTTTTACAAACTCGTTGAAGAAAAATTAAGAGAGGTTGGCTTTTGAGTAAAGAAAATCGTGTGTTTTTAAACGAAGAAATTCGTGCAGAAGAGTTGCGTTGTGTTGGGGCTGACGGCGAGGCTTTTGGCGTTTTAAGCAAGAGCGAGGCGCTAAGTTTGGCGGCAAAATTAGGCGTGGATTTAGTCCTCATCGCCCCTGATGCAAACCCGCCAGTTTGCAAGCTGATGGATTATAACAAATTCCGCTACCAGCAAGACAAAAGGCAAAAAGAGGCGAAGAAAAAACAAAAGACGATCGAGGTTAAGGAGATTAAGTTTTCTGTTAAAATCGCCCAAAACGACATCGACTACAAAGTCAAACACGCACAAGAGTTTTTAGAAGACGGAAAGCATGTGAAATTCCGCGTCTTTTTGCGTGGGCGCGAGCAGGCAACGCCGGCACTTGGCGTGGCAATTTTGCAAAAAGTGCTTTCGTTGGTTGCTGACTTTGGTGAAGCAAAAGGCGAGATCAGCACCGAAGGGCGTTATGTGAATGTCCTTGTCGTGCCGAAAAAAAAGTAGCTCTTAACACGCGCTTGCGTCCATTACGGCTTTTTGCTGGTTTTACAAAAAGTGCGGTTTTGGACGCCTTGCTAGCTTTGTTTGCTAAAACAGCGTTTGCTTTTGGCTGCGTGAGGGCTAGTTTTGGTGTTTTGCGGCGTTAAACATTACAAACATTAAATTTCTACACAAAACCTAACATTTTCTACATAAAATTTGACTTCGCGGCGTAAGATGAGTTTGTCAAATCAAATTTGGTTTTGACATTTTGCAAAAGTCAAATTTGGCTTGCAAAAACCGAATTTGACGCGGACGAACAAGTTTCAACGAAAATTAACGAATTTTTCATTACAATTTTTGCATTTACCAACACAAAGGACGGATATGAACTACCCAAAAGCGATCGGACCTTACAGCGCGTTTTACCGCACGAAAGAGTTGCTTTTTGTCTCGGGGCAGCTTGGTTTAGAGCCTGCGACTATGGAGTTTGCGGGCGCGGACGCGGCGGCACAAGCAAGGCAGAGTTTGAAAAATTTAGGCGAGATTTTAAAGCAAAACGGACTTTGCTACAAAAGCGTTGTCAAAACGACAATTTTCCTCGCAAACATCGAGGATTTTGCGGCAGTCAATGAGGTTTATGCGAGCTTTTTTAGCGAGCCGTTTCCTGCAAGAAGCGCGGTTGCAGTCAAGGCGTTGCCAAAGGGCGGGCTAGTTGAGATCGAGGCGATCGCTTCGTTTAAGGAGTAAAAATGACGACAAAAGAGCGAATTTTAAACGACATCAAAGAGGCGATGAAGAGCGGCAACAACGCGCGGCGCGACACGCTGAGGATGATCAACTCGGCGTTTAAGCAAATCGAGGTTGATGAACGCGTAGTGCTTGACGAAGAGAGGATCGCAAAAATTCTGCAAAGCGAGATCAAACGGCGCGGCGACTCTGTGGTGGCTTACAAAGCGGGCGGCAGAGAGGACTTGGCGGCAAAAGAGGAAGCAGAGATCGCCATCATCAGCGAGTATCTCCCGCGTCAGCTCACAGACGAGGAGTTGCGCGCGGCGGTTGGGGAGATTGTCGCGAAGGTCGGTAAGAATATGGGCGCGGTGATGGCGGCGGCAAGAGAGAGCATCGGCGCAAAAGCCGACTCAAAACGCATCAGCACGCTTGCCAAAGAACTAACCGCGAAATAGCCGAAGGGCTTGCGCGAGACGCTCTTGGTAAGTCGCTTGGCAACCTCGCAACTGCAAAACTTGAAAAACTTGCCAAAGCGCGCTGTTTTGCAAGCGTGTTTGACAAACTAACCGCCACGCTAGACGCAAAAAGTGGGCAAATTTGGTTTTGACAAAGCGTTGAAACCAAATTTGACTGCGTTTTGCAGAAATTTTTACCACACGCAAAACGCCTCAAAACGCGAAAATTTGGAGAAAATTTCAAAAAACTCCAAACGCCGTGCAAATTTTTAAAACTCAATGTAAAACGCCGCAAATTTAAGTTTAAAAAAGTTGCTAAAACCAAATTTGACTACACATTTTGCGGTTTGTCGCGCAAAATTTGAAGAAAATTTCAAAAACCCCAAACGCCGTGCAAATTTTTAAAACTCGCGCGCAAAACGCCACGAAACTTAACTTGGTTTATCAAAAATTTACACTTCTAGGCAAAATTTGGTAAATTAACCTGTTGGATTTATCTTTTGTTAATGGGGGGGGTAAAATGTCGCATCTAAAACTTTCGTAGTCTTTGAAAACGGGCGGAGTTTAGAAATTTATCTCAAAGGACTCATATGAAAATGAGTAAATTGGCAGCGAGCCTTTTGACGGCTGGTGTTTTAGGCGTAAGTGGCGCGGCGGCTGAGGGGCGCAGCTTTTTTGTTGGTGGCGGGTTCAACTACCATTCGATCGACCGCTCATTTGAATATTTCGGACCTTCAATTCCATTTGTTGTTGAGCACGGCTACACAGAAGAAGACGGCGCAACTGGCGGCGGAATTTCGCTAGTTGCTGGAAGCACGATAATGCGCAGCGCCAACTCTGGCGTTCGAACCTATTTTAACTACGATGTTAATTATGTAGATATCAAATACGAAGACACGAGCGAAACAGACAGCGGGAAGTATCAAGTCATCGGCTTTAACGCCGACTGGCTTTACAACTTTCAACCAAACTTTAGCATCTTTGTCGGCGCAAACATCGGCGTGATCTCGTGGGACAAAAAGCTTTGGAGCTTAACCGACTCGGACAGTTCGCTTACTAAGCTTTACTTCGCAGGGCAGTTTGGCGGAAGGTTTATGTTTGGCGAAGGTGGCAACCAAGCAGTTGAAGTTTTCGCAAAAATTCCTTTCACAACGCAAAAGGAAAATACACAACCGCAGCGGGTGAGTTGGAAGACGAGGTGAAAATTAGACAAAGCGAAAATGCTGGCGTTCGCTACATCTACTCATTTTAGGCTTAGCGGCTTAAAAGCGGTTTAGACAAAGCAGCTTGACGCGCGCCAAAAGACGGGCGTCAAGCTTTGGCGTTACTCTTTGACGAGGCTAACCTCCTCGCCTTTCATCACTTGATTCATCGTATTCATCGCGCACATTTTACCACACATTGAGCAAGAATTTAACTCCTCTGGACGCCTTTCGTTAAACATCTGCTTTGCCTTTTTGCCGTCAATCGCAAGCTTAAACATCCGCCCCCAGTCGATCTTCTGGCGAGCAACGCTCATCTCGTCATCCCGCGCCCTTTCTTTTGGCAGTTTTGCGATGTCGCCTGCGTGAGCGGCGATTTTAGTCGCTACGATGCCGTCTCGCACATCTTGCAAATTTGGAAGTCTTAAATGCTCAGCAGGCGTTACATAGCAAAGAATGTCAGCCCCACTAGCAGCCGCCACCGCTCCGCCGATCGCCCCGCTAATGTGGTCGTAGCCCGCTCCAATGTCAGTTACAAGCGGTCCTAAAACATAAAAAGGCGCACCCTTGCAAATGCGTTTTTCTAACTGCATATTTGCTTCGATTTCGTTAATTGCCATATGCCCCGGACCTTCGATCATCACTTGCACGCCTGCGTTCCAAGCCCTTTGCGTAAGAAGCGAAAGCTCAATCAGCTCAGTGATTTGCGCCGCGTCACTAGCATCGTGCGTGCAACCCGGTCGCAAAGCATCACCTAGTGAAAGCGTAACATCGTATTTAAGGCAAATTTCAAGCAAATCGTCATAATACTCATAAAAAGGATTTTCCGCCTCTTTCATCGCCATCCAAGCATAAAGCACCGACCCGCCGCGAGAGACGATATTTGTCAGCCTTTTTGTTTGTTTAAACACCTCAGCCGCACGAGAATTTATGCCAGCGTGTATGGTCATAAAATCCACGCCGCTTTTAGCGTGATGATAAACCACATCCAAAAAGTCCTTAGCCTCAATTTGCTTTAAGTCTTTTTCCAAAAAGCCAACCGCGTCATACACCGGCACAGTGCCGATCATAGCTTTGGATTTTGCGATTAACTCGTCTCTAAAACGGCTAGTTTTGCCGTAATTACTCAAATCCATAATCGCTTCAACGCCGAATTGATGCGCCAAATCCACCTTTTCCATCTCCTCAGTGTAGTCGATGCAGTCGTTTGAAACGCCCAAATTCACATTAACCTTGGTGCGAAGTCCTAATCCTATGCCATTAGGCTCTAACGCGGTGTGATTGATGTTTGCTGGGATGATGATCTTGCCTGAGGCTAAATTTTCAAGCAAAAAATCCCTGCTAACTTGCTCTTTGTCGGCAACAACTTGCATTTGAGGCGTCCAAGTGCCTTCTTTTGCGTAAAGCATTTGTGTTTTCATATTTATCCTTTGAAGAAAATTTGGATAAACGAAGGGGCAAGTAGAAAAATGCGATAAATCTTCCCAACGCTAGCATTATCTAGTTCTGGTTCGGTCTAAGCTTTTAGCTTACTCTCAGCCTGTTTCACAAGCTCCCGTCATTTACGCGGCGATTATAGCATTTATTTTGCGATTTTGCAAATGTGGCAGCAAAATTGTCAAATCAAATTTGGTTTTGACATTTTAGCGCGCAAAGCGTTGCGGCAAATTTGCAAAAACCGAATTTGATTAAGCTTAAATTTTGATAATTAATATTATTATCACATTTTGTTTAATTTTGAGTAATAAATAATTTACATTAAAGGAGAAAAATGAAGCTCAAAGTCTTTATGTTGCTTGCAGCAACTACTCTGTTTGCCGACAAGACAAATCTCACGCAAAACGCCTCGCAGTCAAACGGCGCAGCGCTTTTGGCACAAGCTTACGAGCTGCCGCCTACGGTCGTTAGCGCGTCAAGCTCTTTTGTGCGCTACCTCTCTGGCAACTCTTTAAACAAAAACGCCCTAAATTCCGCCCCAAACGGCAACGGCGACTTAACAAGTGCGTTAAAAATTTTGCCAAATGTGCAGTTTGACGCGGCGCAGCTAAACTCGCACACAGCAGGCGAGATCGACCCTGCAAGCGTCAGCATAAGCGGCGGGCTGTTTTACCAAAACAACTTTTTGATAGACGGGTTTAACGCAAACAACGACTTAGACCCAATAGGCGGCGGCACAGCTGGCAGTGGCGGGGCGAGTCAAGGGCTACGAGGCGGGCGAAGTCAAGGCTTTAACATCGACACAAGCCTGCTTGAAAACATCTCCTTGCTCGACTCAAATATCGGCGCGGCTTACGGCGGTTTTACGGGCGGCGTGATTGAAGCAAGCGTGCGAAATCCACGAACGGCGGGCTGGCATTTTGACATTAATTATCAATTAACCTCTGACAAACTCACGCAACAACACATCAACGAGAAGTTTAGGGAGGCTTACGAAAACAGCACGGATGAGAAATTTCAGCCAAATTTTAGCAAACACCTAATCAAAGCAAGCGTTGAAGGCTGGGTAAATGAAAAATTAGGCGTCATCGGCGCGTTTTCAACTACTCGGTCATACATTCCGCTAAACGGCTACACCGCGGCAAATCAATACTTCAACCCTACGCAAGCCTTTGAGAAGCGAGATCAAAAACGAGTTAGCGACAACTACTACTTAAAAGCCATATACAAAGCAGGTGACGCGTTTAATTTGGAGGCGAATTTGGGGTATATGCCTCAGTTTAACACCTATTTTAACGCCATCGCAAAAGACTCGTTTTACACTATGCAAAGCGGAGGTTGGCAGGCTGGTTTGAAGGGTTTATGGGAGACAAAACTAGGGCTTTGGAGCAACCAACTTGGCTACTCGCTGCTGCAAAACTCGCGAAAAAGCGACAAAAACTACTTTCTAACTTGGCGGCACTCGGCAGGGGACAAAAACTGGGCGGCAACTTCGTCTGGTTATTCGATGGAGGGTGGAGTGAGCAGCGTAGAACAAAAGCAGCAAGGCTTAAACTACAAGAGTGATATGCAGTTTGAGCGAGTGGAGGCGTTTGGGCTGGGGCATAAGTTTAGAGTTGGCGGCGAAATAGGACATCAAAATGTCAATAGAGAGATTGTTGATGACTACTACTACAACACCTTTACCACAGGTGTGGGCTACACGGCGGACTTAAACGGCGCGGCGTGCGGCGGCTTTGAGCTTTTTGGCGTGGCTTTGTGTTCGGCTGCGGCGACTACGCAAACTGGGGCTTCGGCGATTTTGAGCGCGCGCAACGGACAATACATCAAGGCTTTGAATGTCATCAAAAAAAGCCTTAACGAATTTAGCGTTTTGAATTACGCTTTTTACGCTGAGGACGATGTGGATGTGTTTGACTTGCAAAGATATGGTGCTTTAAATGCGCGGCTTGGGCTGCGGTTTGACGGAGATGATTATATGAAAAAAAGCTCGGTTGCGCCGCGTTTTAGCCTCTCTTACCTCGCACCTTGGAGAGGCGCTGGGCTTGACACAAAACTAACTTTTGGCGCAAACCGCTACTACGGGCGAAACCTTTTTTCATACAGGCTTTACGATAGCATTTTAGCTGCGACAAAAAGCCTCACACGCGAGAACATCAACTCGACTTGGGTTGAGAGCGAGGTGGCGGCTAAGTCGCAATACGCCTTTGACACACTGCGTGTTCCTTACAGCGATGAAGTGGCGGTCGGGCTAAGTCAGAGCGTGGATTTTGTAAGCCTTGACGCCAAATACATCAGCAGGCAAGGCAGAGACGAGATCGTTCAAAGAGGGAGTTACGCAAACTGGCATTACACCAACGAAGGCAGGTCAAAAAGCAGTGTCGTCAGCCTCAGCGTGCAAAACACTAAGCCTTTAAAATGGCGCAATTTTGAAAACCACTTTTTGCTCGCTTTTGACTACACGAGCGTGGAGCGAGGCTACAACCCGTTTGCGGCGGACGAAACTTACATCGAAAATCCAAACATTTTGTATGACGGCAGGGTGATTAAGTATAGCGAACGCCCTGTTGAGAACTTCGCCCTTCCTTGGACTTTGAGACTAAGCACAACGCACAAAACCAAATTTAGTTTTAGCAATTTGACGCTTAACAACTTTTTCCGCTACCGCTCGGGTTATGAGAGGATGGTGCGTTTGACGCGAACTTCGCCAAACTGGGACGCTGCGATCGGCTCTGCGATGGCGCAATACGGCAAGCACAGCTTCAAAGGCGCATTCACTTGGGATGTGCGCGTTGGGCTTGAATTTGCGGCAAAATCGGGCGTGTTTTATGTGAATGTGGATGTTTTGAACCTCTTAAACACAAAAAGCGAAACGACCATTTCAGGCGCGAATGGGAATATGGCAGCGGGCGGCGTTTTGAGTGCGAGCGCGGCTTACGCGGTGTATGATGTCGGTAGGCAGTTTTGGCTGCAATTTGGTTATAAATATTAACATTTTGCGAGCGGTTTTAAGCGTGGCGGCTTTGCAAAACGCAAACGCCACGCCCGCTTGCAACGCAAAGCAAACGAGGAGAGAAGATGAAAACAAATAAAATCCTAACCCTGCTTTTGGGCTTGTCGCTAGCCTGTATCGCCGTGCTTTTGGTCAAATTGACGATTCAAAACGAGCCAAACACCACAAGTAGCCAAAGTGAGCCAACTGCTGCAAGCAATCAAAGCGAGCAGAATTTAAGCAAATACCGCGCCCTTTACGCGCGCCCTGTGAGCGAGTGGGACAAACCAAAGCTTGATGAAAGCGTGGTAAAAGAGTGGCGCGAATTTGAGCCGTTTAAAGAGCCGCCATTTCCTGCAAACAACGCTTACAGCGACATTAAGGCGTTTTTGGGCTTGCGGCTTTTTAACGACCCACGCCTTTCAAAAAGCGGGCAAATCTCTTGCCAAAACTGCCACAACCAAGAGCTAGCCTTTACTGACGGCTTGAAACTTTCTTACGGACACGACAGACAAAGGGGCAGGCGAAACGCGCCAAACATTCAAATGGCAGCCTTTTTTGACGAGCTTTTTTGGGACGGACGGGCAAAAAGCCTTGAAGAACAAGCGCTAGGTCCCATAACCGACCCAAAAGAGATGGCAAACAGCCTTGAAAATGCCAAAAACGCCATAAAAAACGCCACAGAATACTACCCACTTTTTGTAGCAGCCTTTGGCGATGAGAGCGAACAAGGGCTTTGGAAAAGGCATTTTCCACAACTTTTTGAGCAAAATGCTACAAAAAGATTGCGTAGCTTTTTGAGAGATGAAATCAAAATCGACAAAAATTTAGTCGCTAAATTTCCAAGCCAAGAGCTTGAAAGCGCAAGAAAACTCATCAACATAAACAACATAGCCAAAGCCATAGCTACTTACGAAAGAAGTTTTGTTGTGCCTAAAAATAGTCGTTTTAACGCCTTTTTAAACGGGGATTATCGTTTTTTGAGCGATAAAGAGCTTTGGGGGCTTGATATATTTCGCAACAAGGGCGAGTGTATGAACTGCCATTACGGAGCAATGTTAAGCGATAATAAATATCATAATATCGGCTTGTCTTTTTACGGGCGCAAGTTGCAAGATTTTGGGCGATATGAAGTTACGAAAAATCCAGCCGATGCGGGCAAATTTAAAACCCCAAGCCTTGTGAGCGTCTCTCGTAGCGCGCCTTATATGCACGGCGGGCTGTTTCCTCATCTCATAGGCGTGATAAATATGTATAATGCAGGCTTTCCTGTGGCTGTGGAAAAAGGCACGGAAAATGACCCGCTTTTGCCAAAAACCGACCCACTCATCAAAAAGCTGAATTTAACAAGAGATGAAATTTTGGCTTTGGAAGCGTTTTTGAAAAGCTTGTAAATGGGCGTTTTGCGCGCGACAACCTTTAAAACAAAATAAGCAAAGTGTGATATAATGAGCGAAATTTTAAGGAAAGTAATGAGCGCGCATCTTAAAAACCGCACGACTAAATCGGGGCTTAATCGCCATTTAGGGCAATTTTTTAGCCCGCAAGTGCTTGTAGAAAAGTGCATTAGCCTCATACAAAACAAAAATGGCAGACTTTTAGAGCCAAGTTGTGGCAAGCTCGCCTTTAAAAAATGCCTTGATGAAAATGCCGTATTTATCGAAATTGACAAGAGTTTAATCACAAATGACAAAGTGCTAAATATAGACTTTTTCGACTATCCCATAAGCCAAAAATTTGACACCATCATCGGCAATCCACCCTATGTGGATAACAAATTCCTACACATTACGCACGAAACAAACATAAAGGTTGAAGCAAATTTATATCTTTACTTCATCGAAAAATGCTTTCATCACTTAAAGCAAAACGGAGAGCTGATTTTCATCACTCCAAGAGATTTTATCAAACTTACTTCGGCAAGATATGTCAATGAATTGCTTTTAAAAAACGGCACTATTACGCATTATTTTGACTATGGCGATACAAGGCTGTTTGATGAGGCTTGTCCTAATGTTTGCATTTTTCGCTATGAAAATGGCAATTTTTCACACAAAACGCAGACTTTTAGTGGCGAAAAACATTTACTGATAAAAGACGGCATTATCTCTTTTAGCACAAAGTTAAATGTCAAACCTTTGGGTGCATTTTTTGACATAAAAGTGGGTGCAGTAAGCGGAAAAGACGAGCTTTTTTTGAGCAATAAGGGTGATGAATTTGTTTGCTCACAAACGGCAAAAACGGGCAAACTAAAAAAAATGATTTATCAAAAATATGATTTAGCCCTTGAAAAACACAAAGACATTTTGATAAAACGAGCCATAAAAAAATTTGACGAAAGTAATTGGTGGGCTTGGGGACGGGCTGTGAATTTTAGGGAGAATGAGCCTAGAATTTATGTAAATTGCAAAACCCGAAACAAAAAGCCCTTTTTTGTCAATGAGTGCAAAAAATGGGACGGCTCAGTTTTGGCGCTTTTTCCAAAAACTCCGCTTGATTTAGAAAAAACAGCTTACTTGCTTAATCAAATCGACTGGGAGCAAATGGGTTTTGTAACGGGTGGGAGATACATTTTTGCCCAAAAATCCTTACAAGAGGCGATGATAGATGATGAGATATTTAGAAAACATTGTTGATTTTTTGCAAAGCGCAGGCGTTGAACTTGTAAGCGAAAATGATGACGGCAGGCTAAATTCAGCCACAAATGAAAATATCATTTTGCAAAAACTCTCACACAAATTCAAAGAAGTTGAAATTTCAAGCATTAGGCAGTGGTTTGACTTTAAAATTTGCCAAAAAGATGAAATTTTTGTCAATGTAAAAATTTCTGATTTAAATAACAGCGCGGCGGATAATTGTAGCTCAAAGCTTGGAATGGGTTATGCTTTAAGTGGCGTCAAAATATGCCTTTGGCTTGGGATAAATTCCACGAAATGCTCGCAAATGAGCTAAAAATAGGCTATGATTATTATTTTTTGGTTATCAACAAAAACGACACAAAAGATTGCTTTTACACCTCGCTAAAACGCATTAAAACACTTGTGCCAAATGGCAACAACCTACCTTTTCAGTGTAATTGGGCAGAAAATAGAGCCTTTTCAAACCGCAGTGAGATTGAGGCTATGCGTTATATTTTAGACATTTATTTGCAAAGCTGGGACAAAAAAGTTAAAGGTTATCCTTTCAAACTCAAAGAAATGTTTGCTAATAATAAAATTTTAGAAAGCGAGTAAGTTAGGTTAAATTTATGCTGGCTTTATACTCGCCAAAAGGCTTAAAATGCTCGCACTCATCATCTTTTTACTCACGCTTTTGGGGATTTTAATTCGTCCATTTAAGCTTAAAATTTGGGTGTTTTCAAGCGTGGGTGCGGCAGCTTGTATCGCCCTTAAACTAGTGAGTTTGCAGGATTTAAAGCTCATATTTTCGCTCATTTGGGACAGCTGCTTAACCCTCATCGCGCTCATCATCATAAGCCTTTGTTTGCAGGCTTTGGGCTTTTTTGAGTGGCTGATTTTTGCTGCGCTAAAACTTTGCCAAAGGCTTAAATTTAAGGACAAAGCCGCCAAAATTCAAACGCAAAATTCAAATTTAGCCTTAAATTCAAGCCAAAACTCACTCACTCCGCCCGCAAATTCGCAGGACAACAAGGCTTTTAACACTCTTTTTACTTCGCAAAAAGCAAGAGATTTTAGCCAAAATTTCACCGCCCCACAAAGCAACACCGCGCTAAATTTAAACGCGCAAAATTTGTCAAATTCGAATTTGACATTAAATTTAAGCCAAGCACTGCTTTTTGCACCACGCAACGCCCCAAACACGCTCATCATCAGCGCAAAAGCCCTTTTTATAGCACTTTGCATTTTGTGCGCCTTGTGTAGCGTGGTTTTAGCAAATGACGGAGCGATTTTAATCCTAACCCCGCTCGTTTTAGGGCTGTTTTTGCGCGCCAAAAGCGTGGATACAAACGCGGTTTTAGCCTTTTTGTTTGCCATTTCTTTCGTGTGCGATGCCAGCTCAAACGCCCTGATTATCTCAAATCTTACCAACATTATCACCGCAAATTACTTTTCTTTGGGCTTTGCGGACTTTGCTAAAACTATGTTTTTGCCAAATTTACTCGGCTTCCTCACCGCCCTTTTGCTCTTTTTGCTCGTCTTTCGCAAGGCTTTGCGGGCGAATTTAACCTTTCGCGCGCCCACTACACCGAAACTTTCGGGCAAATTCTTTGCCTTTTATCTTGCCTTGCTGGCATTTTTCGTGGCGAGCTTTTTCATCTCGCGTGAATTTAAGCTGCCTTTGAGCCTAAACTGCCTTGTTTTTGCGCTCTTTTTGCTCGTCATTTTGTGGCGCAAAGCCCCCAAAAAAGCCACAACCGCACTTAAAAACGCCCCTTTTAGCATTATTATCTTTGTTTTTGGGCTTTTTGTCGTGGTTTTTGCGCTGAGCAAACTTGACATAAATGAAACCGCAAACGCCTTTTTAAGCACGCTTTCGCAAGATAAATTCACAGGCATTTTCACCCTTGCAAGCCTTTCAGCCCTTTTTTCAAGCGTGTTTAACAACCTGCCTATGGTGCTTTTTGGGGATTTGTTGCTGGGCGATTTTTTCGCAAATTTAGCTCAAAATTCAAGTAGTTTCAGCGTGATAAACGAGCCAAATTTCAAAGAAAGCCTTATTTATGCGCATTTGCTAGGCTGCAACATAGGCTCAAAGCTCACTCCCATAGGCTCTCTTTGCACGCTTTTGTGGCTCGCACTTTTAGCCAAAAAAGGCGTGAATTTTAGCCTTAAAAGCTACCTTAAATTCAGCCTTATCTTTACCTTTGCCACGCTTTTTGCCGCCTGCTTTGGGTTAAGCCTTGTGATGTAAAAGTTGGTTTGTGAAACACTCCTCAAAACGCATATAACACGCTGTGAAACCAGTTTGAAGAGTCAAATTAGGTTTTTGCAAAATTCAAATTTGTCAAAACCGAATTTGAGTTAAGCGTCACTTTCTTGCAGCCAAAATTTCTTGCACGACCTCTTTGTCGCTAAAATGTTGCTTCACGCCTTTGACCTCTTGGTAATCCTCGTCCCCTTTTCCCAAGATCACCACCGACTCGCCGTTTGTAGCAAGCGCGATCGCCCGCTCGATCGCCCTTTTTCGATCCACCTCAACGAGGGCGTGACGCATCCCGCCGCAAACTTGCGCGATGATCTCGCGCGGGTCTTCGTCTCGCGGGTTGTCGCTTGTGACGATGGCTATTTTGGCAAAACGCTCCACCGCCGCACCCATTTTCGGGCGTTTGCTTTTGTCGCGGTTGCCGCCTGCGCCAAAAACTACGACCAACTCGCGCCCCTTAAACGCGCCCAAAACCTTTTCGATCCCGTCAGGCGTATGCGCAAAATCCACCACCACCAACGGCTCGCTACTCACCACCTCAACGCGCCCCGCCACGCCAGCAAAACCGCTTAAAGCCGCAGCGATGAGTGCGCTGTTTTTGCCGCTAACAAGCTTAATCGCCCCAAAAGCTGCAAGCAAGTTGTAGAGGTTAAACTCGCCAACAAGCGGACTTTCAAACTCACACTCCTCGCCGCCGCAAACCACTTTCGCAGCGATGTTTGGCACAAATTTCGCCTCTTTTGCGTAAAACTCGCACTCCTCTTTTAGCGAGTAAAAGCTCGCCCCAACTCCGTTAAAACTAAGCGCGTCAAGGGCGTCTTTGTTAAGCAGTTTCAAGCCTTCATCCTCAAAAAAGCGCGACTTTGCCGCCGCGTAAGCCTCAAAAGTCTTGTGAAAGTCTAAATGATCTTGCGTGAGGTTTGTAAAAATCTTCAAAAACCACTGCAAACCCTCGATCCGCCCAAGTTCGATGGCGTGCGAACTCACCTCCGCGACAAACGCCTCACAACCCACCTCTTTCGCACTTTTTAAGTAGCTCAAAGTCTCCAAAAACTGCGAAGTTGTAAGCCCCTTTGGCGCGACTTTTTTTCCAGCTACCCACGCGCCGCAAGTGCCGCTCACACCACACTTTACGCCAAGTGCGTTAAGCCCAAAGGCGATAGCTTGTGCGGTTGTGGTTTTGCCGTTTGTGCCAGTGACGCCGATGAGTTTTAGCCCGCTTTGCAGCCCCAAAAGCTCGATGGCTTCGCGCGCAGTGAGAAGTTTCGCCCCTTTTTGCACCGCCGCTGCGGCAAACTTCTCGTTTGGCTTTGTCACCACAAAAAAGCAACCCTCGCAACACTCTTGCGAATTGTCCGTTAAAAACCTTCCGTCTTTAAGCTCGATTTTCATTTCTCATCCTCTAAATTCATCAAAAAACAAAGCATCTCAGGGCTAACTTCCTCGCCTCTGCTATTTAAAATGTCTAAAAACTCATCCTCGCCACTTTTGATGTTGCGGCTCAAAAAGTCCGCCACATCCTCCAATCCTCCAAACTCAATCCTCTCGCCAGACGCAAAAACATTCTCAAAAATCCTCAGTAAATCCCCGCCCTTTGCGAGCTTTTTTGCTAAATAATACTGCACAAACTCGTGCTGCGGGTGGAAAAAAGTCCTCAAAAGCAGCCGCCACGCCTCGTCCGCGTATTTCTCAATACCATTTGCATCCACCTTTGCGATCTGCGAAAACAGCGTAGGCAAGTCACGCGGCTCAAACCGCATCGCCATCATCTGCATAAATTCATCCCCGTCACACCACCAAACAAGCGTGCAAAGGTCAGCCAACACACTAAATCTCGCATCCCCGCTTTGCTCGAAAAACTTCGCGCTTAAAAACCCAGCGCCCCTCGCCTCGCCCTTTTGCAGCAGCTCGCAAACCTTGCGAACATTTTGCAAAATCTCACTCTGCGTTGGCTGCATTTTGCGCGAAGAGCTCGCCTCTTGGCTGCGTTGCAACTCGCCTGACTCAAAATTGCGTAAATCAAATTTGGTTTTGACAACTTCTGTCTCTTGCGTCGCTTCTTGGCGGTGTTGCGACTCGTTTAACAAGATTTCTGTTTCGCCTGACGCAACTTTTGCTTTGGTTTTGACAACTTCCGTCTCGCCAAACTCAGCCTGCGACTCACCTGACACACTTTCCACCTCGCCTAACTCTGCTCGCGACTCGTCTGACACTTCGTGCGCCGCCTCACGCCGCCTCTCCTGCTCTGCCGCCCCTTGCTCTGCTTCTTGCAAAGGCTCGTTTTTCAACAGCTCAAAACCTTTTTCAAGCTCCTCTCTTAGCCGCTTTGAGACGATCGCCTCTTTTCTGATAAAATCCTCCGTAAAAAGCCCGAAAATGCGGTTGCTAAACCCGCCTTCTACGCCGTGCCTTGCGTAAATGCTCTTTGTGCCAAAACGCCCAACACCCAAAAGCAGGTCGATGAATTTCGCCTCCCGAGCGGCGATTTTGCACCCTTTGTTCGCAGTTTTTTTGGCTTTTGGCGTTACAGCCTCGCCTTTGCGGCTTGACGCGGCGGCGTTGCGCGGTTTTTTGGCGTTTTGCGCGCCTTTTGAGGCGGTTTTTGCCTCATTTGAAGCGCCCTTTACGCCTTTTACCACCTTTGAAGCACCTTTTTCGACCTCTTTTTCGCTGTTTTTGCCCGCGCCAAGCTCTCGCAAAGCCGTCTCATCCTCTTTTTTAAAGCTCAATTTGCTCCCCTCGCCGCACATTTCTCACCTCGATGAGCGGGTGAATGTCGTTTCTAAGCTGCCTCTCAATGCCGTATTTTAGCGTGTTGTGACTCGCACCACAGCCGTCACACTTGCCCGTTAGCCGCACGAAAACAACGCCGTTTTTAACCCCCAAAAACTCCATCCCACCGCCGTCATTTTTCAGCATCGGCTCAACCAGCTTCAAACTCTCCTTCACAGGCTCGATCAGCTCTTCATCACTAAATGGAATCATATCTCTCTCCTATCATAATAATTTCATTATTATATTAAAATCATATCACCAAAAGAGTTTTTTGGTTTTAATAAGGCTATTTTACTAAACCTAAGCGTTTTTGTCAAATTTTGCCTTGTCAAAACCAAATTTGACTACTGCAACAGCAAAAACCCAATGCCGATGCGGTTGATGTGGCGGTTGTAGTCGATCATACTCTCGCCGTAGCCGCTGTAATACTGCGTATAGCAGTAAAATCCGCTGGTGAAGATCGGAAACGCCCATTCAAGCTCCACCGCGCCTTTGATCGTCTGGTCAAAGTGCAGGTTTGAGATGAGTCGTGCGCCCAAAATCTGCCGTCCGATGCGGTAGTGCAAGAGCAGTTCGGCGCTGCCTTTGTAGTGCAAAATATGCGGATTGTCATCGTGTTTGTCGGGAATTCTTAGCCAAATTTTTGGCAAAACATCAAAGTTGTTGTTAGAAAAATGCGCCGAAAGATAAGCCCGATTCCACGAGCGCGACTCCTCCTCATCTCGCCCGTTTGACTCGTGGATGAAACCAAATTGCACGCCTCGCAGCGAACGCAAAATCGCCCAATTCGCCCCTTCACGCCACTTTTGCGTAGTCGGAAAATTCACAAAAAGCTCGGGGGCGTAGTTGTTTTCGCGAAATGGCGCACTCGCCGCGAAAATCTGCCACCACGAAGTCTGCGTGTAGCCAAAATACCAAGTCTCGTTAAACGGCGTCAGCGAGCTAACTAGCGCCTTTTTAACGCTAATTTGAAACTTCGTTTCGCTCCTTCTGCGCCCGTCGTCTGGGATGTGTTTTGTGTAGGTTACGGGCAGGAAGTAGTTTTGGTAAAGCGTTGAGAGGTGGAAGAATTCTTGTATGTCAAAACCGCTTAAAAAATCGTGTTTTTCGTAATTTTGCAGCGGCTCAAACGAGGCGTGAAACGGCTTTGCGAGGTGGGCTAAAAAGCCGCCTTCGTCCGCTTTGGTCGCGTTTTGCGAGGCGTTTGCGGCGGCGTTTTGCGAGGCACTGTTTGTAAAATGGAGGCGTGAGGCGCTGTTTGAAGAGTTGTTTAAATCAAATTTGGTTTTGACATTTTGCGGAGTTTGCTTTGCCGCAGAGTTGTTGGCTGCCTTTTTGTCAAAACCGAATTTGACCTCGCTTTGAGTCGCCGTTTTGTGCGTAGAGTTTTTTAGCGAGCCGCCAAAAGCCCCGCTAAAAACCGCCACCAAACACGCCGCCAAAACCACATTTTTTAACATTTTCGCCCTTTGTAAAACTCTTCTAACCGCGCAAAATCACTCGGGCAATTAACATTCAAAAACTCCTCTTCACAAGAAAATTCCACCTCCAAAAAATTGCATTTCTTTCTTAGCGCGCCGACTTTATAAACCTTTTGCGAAAGCAACTCTCTTGCGGCGATGGCGGTCTTTGGCGAGTAAAATCCGCAAAGATTATGAACATTTTCGCCGCTCTTTGCCACGCAAATCCCACTTTTTTGCGCCCCCTCAAAGGCTGAAAAAAGCCGCAAAATGCTCTCTTTTCCCACAAGCGGCATATCCGCACAAACGACAAAAACCTCGTCTTTAAACCACTCGTCTAGCCGCGAGATGACCCCAAGTGGCGCAAAAAACTCAAACTCGTCCGCAAGCGTCGGCAAGTCCGCGAATTTCTGCCCTTTTGTGCTTACAAAAACATTGTCAAAAAGTGGAGTTAAACGAGAAAAAAGAAAGTGAGTAAGACTCGCAAAGCCAGCAAATGGCAACAAAGTTTTGTCTGCCCCCATTCTCAAACTTCTACCGCCAGCTAAAATCAATGCATTTTTCATAAACCTGTCTGCAACCCTCTTGCAAACTTGTCAAATTCGAATTTGACCGCCAAAACGGCTCAAACGCCGCCCAAAAACAAAAGGACGGCAAAAGCCGCCCTTACCGCTAAAAGCCGTGAAACTTACTCAGCGTAAGTGAGTTTGATGACAACGCGGCGGTTTTGCGCGCGTCCAGCAGGAGTTTTGTTGCTAGCAACTGGTTGTTTTGAGCCGTAGCCCTTTGTTTGAAAACGAGAAGCCGCAACGCCCTTTGAGCTTAGGTAGTTCGCCACGCTTAGCGCCCTTTGTTGCGAAAGCGGGAGATTCACCGACTCTGAGCCTGTGTTGTCGGTGTGCCCTGAGACAACAATGGTAGTTTTGTTGTATTCTTTAAGCACTTTTGCCACCGAGTTGAGCACTGGGATGAAGTTTGTTTGCAAGTCCGACTTTCCGCTTTTGAAGGTGATGTCGCCAGGCATATTCAAAGTAATGGTGTTGTCAGCGTTTTTAGTCACGCTTACGCCAGTGCTTTGAAGCTCTTGTCGAAGCTTTTTGTTTTGATAGTCCATATACGCGCCGATGCCGCCGCCAACTGCTGCGCCACTAGCCGCGCCGATCAAAATCCCTTTTTTGCGATCTTTTTTGCTGCTTGAAGCCGCGCCGATAGCCGCGCCCGCAAGCGCGCCGATGCCCGCGCCGATGCCCGTTTTACTAGCCTGAGTCTCGCCTGTGTAAGCGTTTGTCGCACAACCAGAGAAAAACAACGCCGCCGCTCCCAAAAACGCTGCTGCTAACTTCAACTTCATATCAAGCCTTATTTGCTTAGCAAGATGCTAACGCCAGTGGCAATTTTGTTGTCTGATGTCGCAACTTTTGCTACATTCTCAACCGTTACGCCCTTGCTTGTGAGGTAGTCAGCACTCTTTTTTGTGAAGGTGTTTGCCGCGCCAACTTTTGCAACTTTTGCAGTTGCACCAGTAGCTTTTAAAGTCTCAGCAACAACATCAAGAGTCGCCATTGTCTTCTCGTCTAGCTTGCCGCCTTTAAGCGCGGTTGCTGGGATTGTGATCGCTGCTGAGTTTTCAGTCGCACTCACTACGCCGTTAGCCGCTTTAACCGCCATCGCAAGTTTGCTGTCGCTGCCTGCAAGTGAGCTAAGAACCGCCGCTGTTTGAGCCATTTGAGCAACATTTGAAGTCTGCATTGACTCGCTGTTTGTTGAGCACGCACTAAAAACTAACGCAGCAACCGCCGCTGATGTGATGAGTAATTTTTTCATCGCTTCTCCTTAAAAATAAAGTGCATAATTTTAAGATTAAAAAACTGAATTTAAATTAAAAGCGAAAAATTTACACAAGCGTTTTTGTCAAATTCGAATTTGACACGCTTTTTGCAACTCTAAAATTAATGTAAAGCAAAAGGTGAGCGAAAAATTTGGCGGTTAAAAGAGAAGTTTTGGTAAATTTTTCACACTTTCACCACTTGTAAAATTACAAAATGGTAACAAAAATCAAAAACCAAAACAACCTAAAACTAACCGCCAAAAGGCTTGAAAGACTATTTTGAAGCTTTTTTCATAGTCCTTAAAGTTGAAGCGGCGATTCTAATTCTCTTTGTCGTGCCGTCTTCAAGCGTGACCTTAACGCTTCGCAAATTTGGCATAAACCTGCGTCTAGTCTTGTTGTTAGCGTGGCTTACATTGTTTCCATAAAGCGGACCTTTGCCGCTGATTACACAAATTTTTGACATTTTAGTCCTTTTGGCAAAATTAAATCTGCAAATCTAGCCAAAAACTGCTTAAAAAAAGATTATTTTTAGTAAAATGTGTTAAAATGGCTTTAAAAATTTTGGAGAAAAGATGATAATCGACACACATTGTCATTTAGACGACACTCGTTATGACGAGGATTTGGGCGAAGTTGTCGCAAGAGCGAAAGAGAGCGGCGTTGAGGCGATGATCATCGCAGGCGCAAACATCCACGACCTGCCAAAAGCGGCGAAAATCTCGCAGGATTTCAAAGGCGTTTTCTTTGCCGCAGGCGTGCATCCTTACGACATTGACGGCTTTGACGAGGGGATTTTACGCGAGTTTTTGACCCACGAAAAGTGCGTTGCGGTTGGAGAATGTGGGCTTGATTATTACCGCGAGGTGGATGAGGCGCAAAAGGCGAGGCAGTTGGAGGTTTTTAGGGCGCAAATCGAGCTTGCAAAGGAGTTTGACAAACCGCTCATCATCCACATCCGCGAGGCAAACGAGGATGCTTTTGGCGTGTTAAATTCGAATTTGACACAAATTCGCGGCGTGCTTCACTGCTTTAACGCCTCGCCGCTATTGCTTGGGCTAAGCAGCAAGTTTTACTACGGCATCGGCGGCGTCTTGACCTTCAAAAACGCGAAAAAACTAGTCGAAATTCTGCCACAAATTCCGCAAAACCGCCTCTTGCTTGAAACAGACGCGCCATACCTCACGCCCGAGCCGTTTCGTGGCACTAGAAACGAGAGTGCGAGAACTGCTTTGGTTGCGCAGAAGATGGCGGAGCTACTGAATTTGGAGTTAAAAGAGGTAGAGAGGATCACAACGCAAAACGCCGTTAGGCTTTTTGGAGAAAAGCTAGAAAAAGAGATTGCGTGAAACTTACGCAAATGCGTGTTATATGAGCGTGAAACCAGTTTGTAAAAAGGAGCAAAAATGAAACAAGTGCAAAAAATTCGCAACACAAAAGAGACAAAAATTCAGCTAAGTTTAAGCCCAAACGGCGGCGAAATCAACATCAACACTAAAATCGGCTTTTTTGACCATATGCTAAACGCGTTCGCAAAACACGCAGGACTTGGCTTGACGCTCGTGTGTGACGGCGATGTCGAAGTGGATTTTCACCACAGCGTTGAGGACTGCGGGATCGTGCTTGGCGAGGCGTTAGCCGAGGCGATCTACCCGCTTCAAAACGCTGAGAGGTTTGGCGACTCGGTGGTGGTGATGGACGAGGCGGCGGCGGCGTGCGCGGTGGATTTGGGCGGGCGGGCGTTTTTGGTTTTTGAGGGCGAATTTGGTGGGAAAATCGGCGAATTTGACGCACAACTAATCGAAGAATTTTTCCGCGCCTTAGCCTTCAACGCCAAAATCACCCTTCACCTCAGTTTGCTGCGTGGCAAAAACGACCACCACAAAGCAGAGGCGGCGTTTAAGGCGTTTGCGGTGGCGTTGAGGCGGGCGGTGGCGTTTAGAGAGTGCGGCGTGCCAAGCACAAAAGGCTGCATTTAACGCTTGCGGCAAAATGTTTTTGGCAAAAGGCTTGTTAAAAGCGGAGTAAATTTTGCAAATTTAGCGGCAAAAGGTTGAGTTTTGTAAGCTTTGCTCTTGTTTAAAACAAACCAGCTGCGAAGCCACATTCACAGCTTTAAGTCAAATTTGGTTTGCAGTTTTAAGCATTTTGTGCTTTTTATGATTTTGATTTTTAACTAGCTTTTTGACTTTACCAATCAACTAAAATGTTAAAATCAAATTTAGTTTTGACATTTTTTTACTAGCATTTTGATATGATAATAATATTAAAATAATATGACTATAACGCTAAAATGCTATGATAAAGTTTGTTTAAAAATCTTTCATAATCATTAAAAATCACGCTTCCTTCAAACTTTGCTGAATTTTTGTTTTCAAATTCAGCCTTAAATTTTTGCGAGTATTGCAAAGCCTCTCCGCTGCAAAGGGCTTTATACTCGTCTTTATCTCGTGCGTGGCTAAATTCGGGCAGCTTTACTACCACAAGCAAGGTTTTGTTTGGCGTGTGAAAAAAGTTTTCTACATTGTCCTCAAAAAGTTTTAGATATTTATGCAAATGATGAGCTTTTAATTCCTCGATTTTGCCTATGCTGCCGTCTTTTTCAAAATATGGCATACTCTCAGGCACGATTAAAATTTGAAAATACGGCAAGCCGTTTGAGCGTAAATTCGCCGTCTCGCCCAGCATTCCCTCAAAATAATTATTCGCATTTTGCGCGTAATTACTCATCACAAATTTAACCGCCACGCCAGCACGCCCAGCACCATTTTGCAGCACAGAAATATCCACCGCTTTATCATAATATCTTCCAACAAGGCTTTCTTCCTTGCCATCGCCCACGCCATAGGACTTTACTTCAAATTCGTTGCCAAGCTTTTGGGTTAAATCGGTTGCGATTTTAGCGTGCAAAATTTTAAGCTTTTCGTTGCTTCTTGCACTCGTTTGCAAATATGTATCAAATGCCCTTGTAAGCGTGGCTAGAAAGTTTTCATTTAAACTCATTTTTATCCTTTACTCATTAAAACTCGCCAAATTTATAGGCTAAAAATCGCCCTAAATCAGTGCTTGAAAAGGTGTAATAACCGCCGTTTTTGTATTTGCCTAAACTTCGCACAAAGCCTAAAAATTCATCATTTCGCAAAGCTTTTTCAAAATGCTCTACGGGCAAATCACTTGCCAAATAAAGCCCGCCAAAAATGCCCTCGCCAGCCTTAACCTCACAAATTCGCAAATCTTTAAGCTCACGGATAAGCGTGTTAAAGGCGATTTTGCGCTTATGCGTGTCTTTTAGCCCTTGACTGCGCCCAAATTCAAGCCAGCTTGCACCGCGCAAATCCCTGCTTTTAAGCCGTTTTTCATACTCATCATAACGCTTTAAAACCGCACCGCTTGGCTTTATGAAAGCGCCATTTTTATCATAAGGGTAAATGCACTCGCACCATTTGCCATTTGAAGCCTTGTAAGCGCGAATTTTTGGGTAAGCAAAGCCACTAAAATCACCGAAAAAAAACGCATCGCAAAGCGTGGCAAAGCCGTTTTTCACAGCCAAAGGCTTTAAATTTAGGATTTTTTTAAATTTTGTCTCGCCTAAAAAAATCTCTCCACTCGGCAAAAAAAGATTTTCATAAGCAATTTTTCTTTTTTTTAAAATTTCGCCATTTGCAAATTCGCCACACTCTACAAATTTGCTTTTTTCGTCCTTTTTAAAGGCGCTGATAAGGCTGTAAGTGGTGATTTTGTCAAACACTTTTTCGTGCGAAAAGTCTATGATTTGAGTAAGATTTTTTTCGGCACAAATTTGCCTACGCAAACTCGCCCCAGCCTTGCTATTTAGCCACGAACTAGGCGTGATAAAAACAAGCTCGCCACCATTTTTTAGGCACTCAAAACCAAGCTCAAAAAAGATTAAAAACAAATCACTCATTCCCCCGCGCGTGAATTTGCGGGCATTTTCGTTAAGATTATGCACTCTGATGTAGGGCGGATTGCCGATGATTAGGTCGATTTGGGCTTTGTAGTTTTCATAAAGCTCCAAAAAATCGCCATTTTGTAAATTCCACGCGACATTTTTTAAGCCAAATTCGCTTGCTACCTTGTCTAAATTCTCGTGGCATTTGCTTAAAATTTCAGTATCAATCTCAACGCCGATTAAATTTGTCTCTAACTCAAATTTTAAACGCTTTAAATCCTTTGAATGCTCTAAAAACTCGCTCGCATAACGCCTTGCAAGCGCCGTTAAAAAAGCCCCGTCCCCGCAACCTGCTTCTAAAATTTTGCGTCCGCAAAAGGATTTGTTTTGGGGCATTTTAAGCATTAAATCCACAACAAAAGGCGGAGTAAAAACCTGCCCTAAGTGTTTTATGGGATTTGGCATTACTTCAACTCGCTCCAAGTTTTGCCGCTGCTGACATTTACTACTAGCGGCACATTGAGCCGCACAACACCTTGCATAATCCCCTTCACGCGCTCGCAAAACTCCTCCACAAAGCCCTCTTCCACCTCGAAAATCAACTCATCGTGGATCTGCAACAACATCTGCGCCCTGCTCAAATTCGGTTTTGACAAATTTAAACCGCCGTCAAAACCAACAAAACCGCCGCCAAATTCCTCTTCACATCTAATCATCGCAAGCTTGATGATGTCGGCGGCACTGCCTTGAAAGGTCGTATTCACCGCCTCGCGCAAAAACGCCGCAAGCGTCATCTCATCCGCGCTCGCAAAGTCAAAAAAACGCTTTCTGCCAAGCAAAGTTTGCGCAAAACCTCGCTCTTTTGCTTGCTCTTTTGTCCGCTCCAAAAAGCCGCTAACGCTGCTAAACGCGGCAAAATAACGCTCGATGTAGTCCTTTGCTTGCGCGCGCGAAATTCCCAAATTCTCAGCAAGTTTTGACGCGCCCATTCCGTAAATCAAGCCGAAATTTATGGTTTTTGCGACCTGCCTGTTTTGCGGAGTTAGTTCGCCAAAAATCTGCACCGCGCTTCTTGCGTGGATGTCCTCGCCGTGAAAAAACGCCTCGCAAAGCCGCTCATCCTCGCTAAAATGCGCAAGCAGCCGCAGCTCGATCTGCGAGTAGTCGGCTGAGACGAGCAAACTGCCCTCCTTTGCACGAAAAGCCCCACGCACAAGCTTTCCAAGCGAGCTTCTTGCTGGGATGTTTTGCAGGTTTGGGTTTTTAGACGCGAGCCTTCCAGTAGCCGTGCCAGTTTGCACAAAAGTCGTCCTCACGCGGCGGTTTTCGTCCTCTTTTGCAAGCGTCAAAAGCGGTTGGGCGTAAGTGCTTTGCAGCTTGAAAATCTCCCGAAAATCCAAAATCTTCGCGATGATCGGATGTTCGTCAAGCAACCCTCTTAACACGCTCTCATCCGTGCTAAAACCAGTTTTTGTGCGTTTTTTTGACTTTAAAGCAAGTTTTTCAAACAACACGCTTGCAAGCTGCGAAGGCGAATTTAGGTTAAATTCCTCACCCGCAAGCGCGAAAATCTCCCCTTTTAGCTCCTCGCCCTGCTTTTGCAACGAGGCGATCAGCTCTTCTAGCGTCTGCGTTTGGACCTCAACCCCTCGCTCCTGCATTTTTGACAAAATGGGCAAAATTTTAAACTCAACTTCGTTTGCAACCTGCCACAACTTTGGCTCTAAATTTTTCCTAAAATGAAGGAAAAAACGCAAGGTCACCCACGCGTCTTCGGCGGCGTATTTCACCGCCGCGTCCAGAGAGGCGTGAGAGAAATTCTCGCCCCTGCTGACAACTTGCTCGAATTTGATCGTCTCATAACTCCACAGCCGCTTTGCCAACGAGTCCATAGAAAGAGGCGCACTCGGGTTTTCAAGCCACGCCAAAATCATCGTATCCGCGAAATTTTGCGGCGGCAAAATGGTGCAGTTGTGTAAAATTATGTCAAAATCGAATTTGAGATTATGTCCGACCACATAAGCACTAAAAATCCGCCGAATCGCTGCGCACGCTGCGCCAAAACTCACCTGTTTAGCAGCTTTTTGGTGCGCAAGCGGAACATAAAACGCCCTTTTTTCGTTAAAGCAAAAGCTAAATCCGACCAACTTGTCACCTCTGACATCCACCCCCGTAGTCTCCGTGTCAAACGCGATAAGCGTGTCGCTTGTGATCCCTTCTGTTAGCTGCAAAAGCGTCTCGTCATCATCCACGCAAACCGCCTCAAATTCGGCGTTTTGCGCCGTTTTGCTAGGCAGTTTTTGCACGATGCTTTGAAGCGAGTAGCTTTGCAAAATGTCGTCAATCTTGCTAAACGGCTCGCTTGGCGGCGCGCTGTTTTCAAGTGGTGGCAGCGGCAGGTCGTCAAAAAGAGTCGCAAGGCGTTTTGAAATTTGCGCCATTTGCGCCCCTTCAAAGAGCAAATTTTTCGTCCGCGTGCTTTTGACGAGGTTGATGTTGGCTAAGATGAAGTCCAAATCCCCTACTTCGTTGAGCAGCTTTTTGGCTGTCGTTGGACCGATGCCGCTGACGCCGGGGATGTTGTCGCTAGCGTCTCCGCAAAGGGCGAGATAGTCTCTAATTTGCGAGGGCGAGACGCCAAATTTGAGCTTGGTTTTCACCTCGTCCATCACCTCTTTTTTAGCAGGGTTGAAGATCGTGACATTTTTGTTGATGAGTTGGTGAAGGTCTTTGTCGGTTGTGACGATGCAGATTTTGTGGTCGTTTTCGTAGCGTTTGACAAATGAGGCGATGATGTCGTCTGCTTCGTAGCCTTGTTGTTTCACGCAGCAAAACCCCATTTTTTCGATCATCTCAATGCAAACTGGGATCTGCTCTTTTAGCTCGCTCGGAGGACTTTGGCGATTGGCTTTGTAGTCAGGCAAGATCTCGTGCCTTTTTGTTTCACCGCCGCTATCAAGCGCAAAAACCACGCCGTCAGCCGCAAAGTCTTTTTGCAGATTTAGGATGAAATTCGCCATCCCAAAAACCATTCCGCTCGGCTTGCCGTCACTTGACTTTAACGCACTCATCGCGTAAAACATACGGAAAAACAACCCAAAAGTGTCTATCAAAACTATCTTCATCCCGCTCCTTGTTTTTGCTAAAATCAAATTTGATTTTGACAAAAGTTGATATTAACCTCAAACTCTTTTAGCCGCTTGAAAATGCTTCTAAGCTCGGTTATGGTCGTCCAGTTGTTGATGAATACGCTAAACGAGTCTCTGACTTGCGAAAACGCGTTGCTCACTTGGATCATCACCCCAAGCGTGATCGCGCCTGTAAAAAGCCCCTGCCCCATTAAAATAAACGGCACAATGACCATAAACTGCGAAAAGCTAATCAACCAGACATTAAAATAGCCATAATGCAAAAAGAGGCGGAAAAAACTGCTTTTCACGCCGCTAAAAAGCTCGGCGATGCTCTCGGGTGAGGCAAAGTCGCGCTTGTTTTCTTCGGCAAAAACCAGCTCTTTTCTAAACGCCGCCTCGCGCTTTTGGATGTCGTATTCAAGGCTAGGAAGCTTGAAGCCAACAAACCAGCTCACCACCAAACCGCCAACGCTCACTAAAAGCGCGATCCACACCAAAGAGCCCGGAACTGCCTTTAAAAACTCGATCTCCACGCCGCTGCTTAGCTCCCATAAGATCGGCACAAACGCGATCAAAATCATAAAAGATTTTAGTACTTGCAGCCCCAAACTCTCCATTATTTTCGCAAAGCGGTAAATGTCTTCTTGAATGCGTTGTGAGCTGCCTTCGATCTCTTCTTTTGTCTCTCGCCACAGCCCCAAGTAACCAAAAGTCATCGCCTCACGCCAGCGAAAAACCCAGTGGCTTGCAAAAAAGCTGATCGCCGTTGCGAGCAAAACATAGGGCATCGCGATCTTCAAAAAGAGCCAAATTCCCGCCCAAAACTCCTCGACTTTGTGAGACGAAGCGTTTTGCATAAGGTCGTAAAAGGTTTTATACCAGTCGTTGATGGCGACATTTAACCTCGTTTGAAGCACAAGAGAAAGCACCAAAAGCACCAAGCCGCCCCACGCCCACAAGGCAAAACGGCGGCTTTTAAAAAAGAGGCTAAACATCCGCAAACGCCCTATTCTGCGGGCTGAGAGTTTTGTGTTTGGTTTGTTGTCAAATTCGAATTTGACCTTTTTTTGCTTAACACGCTAAGGTAAAACGCGCCAAAAATTCCCGCACAAAGCGAGGCGATCAACACCGAAATTTTCGCCAAATCCACTGCCGCTGGCTCTGTGTAAGCGAGGTTTGCAACGAAAATCGACATCGTAAAGCCGATCCCGCCAAGCATCCCCGCACCGAAGATGTGCGCCCACGAAACTCCGCTCGGACGGGCTGCAAAGCCGACTTTTTCGGCGATGAATGTAAGCAGGGTGATGCCTAGCGGTTTGCCGACTACAAGCCCTAAGAAAATGCCTAAAAATATCTCGTCAATGCCAAAGTCAAAGTTTCCGCCAAACGCCACGCCGGCGTTTGCAAAGGCAAAAAGTGGCATTACAAAATATGTCGTAAGCGGCGCCAAAGCGTGTTCTAAGCGCAAATTTGGGTTTTGCGAAATGGTTGAGAGTTTGATGATTTTTTCTAAAACTTCGACTTGTTCGGAGTTTAAAAGTGCGTTTTTGCGTTCCTTGTTTGAGGTGGCAAATTTCTTGCTAAGTGCGCCGACAATCTCGTCATATTGCGCGCCGTCATCTTTTGGCGTAACGGGGATCGTGAAGGCTAGGATGACAGCTGAGATTGTCGCGTGAATGCCACTAAAATGCACGCAAACCCAAAGTAAAACGCCAAGTGTGATGTAAGCTCTAAGCGCTCTGACGCCAAAGCGATTGAGTAAAATCAGCACAAATGTCACGCCCGCTGCACCAAAAAGCCACGCGAAATTCAGTCCTTCTGCGCTTGGGTAAAAGAGCGCGATGACTAAAATCGCCCCCAAATCGTCCGCCACCGCAAGCGTAACCAAAAAGACCTTTAACGCCACTGGCACGCGCTTTCCAAGCAGCAAAATCACTCCCAACGCAAAGGCGATGTCCGTTGCCATCGGCACGCCAAAGCCGCTGATGCTAGGTGTGCCTGCGTTTAAAAGCGCGTAAATCGCCCCCGGAGCTAGCATCCCGCCAACTGCGCCAACGACAGGAAAAGCCGCTTTTGCAAAGCTGTTTAACTCACCAAAAAGCACTTCGCGTTTGATTTCAAGTCCTACGACAACGAAAAAAAGCGCCATTAAAATGTCGTTGATGAAATGGTGTAGGCTAAAACCGATGAAATGTCCGCCAACGCTGAACCCAACGGGCGTCTCCCACAACTCAAAGTAGTAATGCCCAAACGGCGAATTTGCTATAAACATCGCCATCAAAGCACACAACAGCAGCAACACGCCACTGAAAGTTTCGTGGTGCAAAAAGCTGACAAAAGCCTCCGTAAAAGTGCGTTTTTGAATGTAATTACTCTGCATTTTCGTCCTTAATAACTTTTGGCACTTTTACGCGGCAAACCTCTACTAAATTTTGCGGTAAAAGCTATGCAAAAGTTTAGTATTGTTTTTTGATGTTGGCTTTTTTGCGCAACTCTTCGACTTGTGCTTCGATGATTTCAGGCATTTTGTTTTGGCGAATTTGCGCCTCTAATTGCGGTTTAATCTCCTCAAATGAGATTGGTTTTGACTCTCTTGCATCCTCTTTGTAGATGATGTGGTAGCCAAATTGGCTTTTTACAGGTGAATTTGAGATCGTCCCTTTGCCCATACTAAACGCCGCTTTTGAAAACTCAGGGACCATTTTGCCCTGCTCAAACCAGCCCAAATCCCCGCCTTGCGCGCCGCTGCCTTTGTCGATCGAGTGAGATTTGGCTAGTTTTTCAAATTCTGCGATCCTCGCTGCCGCGCCGCTTTTAGATTTGATCTGCTTGATCAAATCCGCCGCCTCTTTTTGTGACGAGACTAAAATGTGTTTTGCTTTAACTTGCGCTGGAAGCAGCATTTTGTCCTTGTTTTGGTTGTAAAGTTGGCGAAGTTCATTGTCGCTTACCTTAATTCCTTCGAAAATCGACCTCTCCCAAAACTGCAAAGCCAAGCCGTTTTTAGCGTTTTCAAGGGCTTGTTGAAACTCAGCACTCTTAGTCAAACCGCTATTTTGCGCAAGTTGCAAAACTAGTTTTGTTGAGATGATGCTCTCGACTGCTCTGTCTGTGAGGCGCGCAACATCCTCTTTGCTAAGCTGGTGTTGTTGTTGAGCCAAAACACCACGCATAATAGACGCAACCTCCTCTTCGCTAACCTCGCCGCCGTTGAAAGTTGCTAAAACTTTGGCTTGAAGCGAGCAGGCAAAAACTAGTGCTAAAAGTAGCGATTTTTTCATTTTATGTCCTTTTTTTGGAAATTAAATCGGACAATTTTACTAAAACAAACTAAATTTTGTGTAAATTAAGCAAAACTCAGTCAAATTCGAATTTGACAAATTCGCTTAATTTCCCGTGTAGATCTGCCTTGGACGAGTGATCCTAGCACCCGTTGCGGTCTTTGACTCGATCCACTGACTAAACCAGCCAGGCACGCGCCCCATCACAAAAATGCTGGCAAACATCTCATTTGGAATGCCGAGTGCTTTGAGGATGATCCCGCTGTTAAAATCGACATTTGGGTAGAGATTTCGGCTGACAAAATACTCGTCTTGCAAGACGATTTCTTCGAGTCTTGCGGCGATTTTGATGAGGTTTGAGTCAAAGCCAATTTGATCAATCAAATCATCGCGCAACTTCTTCAAAACCTGCGCGCGCGGGTCGAAAGTTTTATAAACCCTGTGTCCAAAGCCCATTAGCCTAAAATTGTCGTTTTTGTCCTTCGCGCGGGCGATGAATTTCTCGACATTTTCGGGCTTTTGCATCATTTCAAGCTGTTTGATCACGCTCTCGTTCGCCCCGCCGTGTGCGTGCCCCCAAAGCGCGCCGATGCCAGCGCTAATGCAGGCGTATGGGTGCGCGTGAGTTGAGCCTACGGTTCTCACAGTCGTTGTAGAGGCGTTTTGCTCGTGGTCAGCGTGCAACATCAAAACCGTGTCAAGTGCCTTAACTTCGATCTCCCTAAGCTCCACGCGGTTATGCGGAAAAGCGCGCATCATATACAAAAAATTCTCCGTAAAACCGCGCTCTAAGTCAGGATATACCGGCGGGTAACCTTGCGAATGTCTGTGCGAAAAGGCGACCAGAGTCGGCACTTTTGCGATCAGCCGCTTGCCTAACTCCATATAACCGTCAATATCGTCAAAATTCATATCGTGTTTATAGTAAGCACTTAAAGTTGCGATCGAAGCTTGCAAAATCGCCATTGGATGTGCCGTGTCAGGGAAGCTTTCAAACAGACGCAAAATCTTCTCGTTTAGGTAGCTGCGCGACTTCAACTCGCTTTTAAAACCCTCAAATTCCGCCGAAGTTGGCAGCTTTTTGTAAAGCAGGAGATAAACCACATCCAAATACCGCTTGTTTTGTGCCAGCCACGCGATGTCGTAGCCGCGGTGAGCCAGCTCGCCCTTTTTGCCGTCAATGTAGGTGATGTCTGATTTACAAGTAGCAGTGTTCGCAAGCCCAGCGTCGTAGGTGAAAAGTCCGCTTTTTTCGTGGAGTTTTGAGATGTCAATGGCAGACGAGCCTTTTGTGCCGTCTATGATCGGAAATTCGTAGCTCGTGTTTGTGCGGTTGTCGGTGATAGTGACTGAATTTGAAGACATTTGCCATCCTTAATTGAAGTAGCCAGTTGGTAATTTTAACAAAAAAAGTTGAATTTTTACCAAGTAGTGTAAAAAAAGTAGCGTGAAAATTTCAAATTAAGGTTGGATTAAAATTATTTTTTCGCTTCAAATTCGGTTTTTGCAAAATTTTTACGATGTTTTTTGCGCGGTTTTGAGTATGTTTTGGCGGAATTTTTTGCAAAAATGTTTGAAAAAATGTTTTTAGTGTTGGTTTTTGAGGGAGTTTTTGAGCAGGTTTTAAGTATATTTTTTTAAAAATGTTTGGCAAAAATTGCCGTTTTTCATACTCAAAAGCGCCATAAAATGCTTTTAGGCTCGCTTGTTTTGTAAAATTGCGCTTTTAAATATGCTTTGCGTTGAGCTTGATAAATTATTTCATTTGGCTGATTGACTCGCTGGTTGAAATCTTGGTTAATGCAGACAAAAATGCTGAAACGCAAAACGGCGTTGTAAATCTGTTAAAATCAAATTTGATTTACGCAATTTTTCAAACCGCTTTCCAAATCACATTTGATTATTTTTTATAACACAACGCCAAAACATCCGCTTTTAAAATTCAAAAACTTTTGCTAAACTAGTCTAATTTTAATCAAATATAAAATTTCTTGCTTTTTATCTTTATAATGTAACTAAATGACATATTTTTGTTACTTAGTTACATTATAAAGTTATTAATCTGTAATTTAAATGTTATTTTAATGTAGTTTTATAAATCAAAATTTATATTTAAGGTCATTCTAATGTAACTTAATGGTTATTAATATGTAATTTACTGCTTAATTATTATTATCTAATTACAATTTTTAGTTATATAATAACTAATAACTAACTCATTAAATACAATTCTATACATATATAATTACACTTTTGACGCTTTAATATCTATTTAATACAAAATGAAGTAAAATTCGCATTTTTTAAGGAGAAAAAATGCAAAAAGTTGCGATAGACATAGGTTATGGGGATGTGAAAGTTTGCACCGAGACACTTACATTTAAGTTTCCAACGGCGATTTGCAAAAAACAACGCGCGCAGATGGATTACGAAGCTGTGAGAAATGATTGTTATATGCTTGACGGCGTAGAATACATCGTAGGCACGGACGCTTTGCCATACGCGATCAGCACTAGAAACTTCAACTTTTTAGTCAAATACAGCCCGATTTTAATGCGTCACGCACTAAAATTTTGCAACCTCAACCCCTCAGAGCCTTACAAAATCGGCGCTGGACTAAGCTTTGTGAATTGGGGAGATCGGGATGAAATTTTAGCAAATCTCAACGCCGCAGGCTTTGAAAAAGTCGAGCTGCGACCGCAAGGAATGGGCGTTTTTTTCGACAGCAACGCACTTGACGGAACGGTTTGCATCGTAGATGTTGGTTACCACACGCTTGACTTTTTAGTCTTCAAAGACGGGATCATCCGCCCAGAATTTTGCTTTGCCAACCGCAACGGAGTTAATCGCATCATCGTAGAATTCGCCAAAATCCTAACGCGAAAATACAAATTCGACCTAAGCGAAATGCAGGCAAATGAGATTTTCCGAGTAGGGGAGTTTAAACATTTTGGCAATGTCGAGTCAGTCGCTGAGTATGCAATGGCGGCAAAAGAAGACTACGCGGACTTCTTGATCAACGAGATAATGGCAAAAAGCGGCGAAATCGTCCGTGGCGCGGACGCGGTGATTTTCAGCGGTGGCGGGGCTTACCTTTTAGAAGACATCGACCGCCTCGCAAACACACCAAATATCAAATTCGCCAACTCGCCTTACGAATTTGCAAATGTAAGAGGCTACTTGAAAGTATTGAAAGGCTAAAAATGGAAGAAAAGTTAATTTTGCGTCTGGTGCTGACCGACAAAGAGGCGATCGAATTTTTCAGCAACATTCCTCGCAGACTCAAATCAACCGCCGTTGAACAAGGTTTGAAACTTCTGCAACAAAGCGAAATAGGGCATATCTTCAACTCTGGCACGCAAGCGGTGAAAAAGCCGACTCCAAAAACGCAAAACAAAACCCAAGAGAGCAAAGCGGACGAAAAGACAAAAGAGTTGATCGACAAAAATCTCGACATCGTAAATAACCTGCCAAAAAACAACGATCGCGCGTGGTAGGGCAGGGTGGATTGGCATTTTGGCGAAAAAATACCCGTTTTGTGTTACAAATTTACTCAATTTGCAAAATAAGCCTCGTAAATCGATTTTATCACTCAAAGTCATACTCTTGTAAGTTAAAATCGTTTTACGGGGCTTATTTCAAAGGGTGAAAATTTGCGGATCAAATTCGGTTTTTGCAAATTTGCTCTTTTGCTGTTTGCAAAATGACGATCAACCAAACCGCGTTTTTGACCGCAAATCAAATCTGCAATTCTCTCTTGCATCTCTTGCGTCAAGTGAAATTTCTCGTGTCGTTTGTGACGATAATTTTCTTGCCGCATTTACTCAAAGCAGAACTAACTTTGTGATCAAAATGTCAAAACCAAATTTGATTTGACATTTTTGCGAAAGTTGCTACCAAAAACTCAAACCTTGCTTCTAAAAGTTTCACAAACTAAGCTAAACGCATATAATACGCATTTGCTAGCTTAGTTTCACAACGCAAATTAAGGAATTTACTTTTAAAACAAGACTAACTCGGCGTGAAGTAAAATTTGGTTAGTTTTGAAGTCCAAAGTTGAGAAAATGTCAAAATCAAATTTGATTTTGACATTTTCGCGGTTTAACAAAAAAGTTTCACAAACCAAGCTAGACGCATATAACACGCATTTGCTAGCTTAGTTTCACAACGCAAAGAGCGGCTTAGTTACGATTTAGGCAGTTGAGATTTTCAAACGCTCTTTGCAAACGCTCGATCATACTCTCCTCACCAGCTCTTAAAAACTTACGCGGGTCGTAATATTTCTTATTTGGCTTGTCTTCGCCCTCTGGATTGCCGATCTGCCCTTGCAAATAGGCGCGATTTTTCGCCTCGTAGCCTCTTACGCCGTCCCAAAACGCCCACTGCGTGTCGGTGTCGATATTCATCTTCACAACGCCGTAACTCACCGCATTTTTGATGTCGCTAATCTCGCTGCCGCTGCCGCCGTGGAAGACGAAATTCAGAGGTTTTTGCCCAAGCCCAAGCTTTTTGCTGACATACTCTTGCGAGTTTTTCAAAATCTCAGGGCGCAAAACGACATTGCCCGGTTTATAAACCCCATGAACATTACCAAAACTTGCAGCGATGCTGAAATTTGCGCCGATTTTGCTAAGTCGCTCGTAAGCGTGACAAACATCCTCAGGCTGCGTGTAAAGCAGAGCGTTATCCACACTCGTGTTATCCACTCCATCCTCCTCGCCGCCAGTGACGCCAAGCTCAACTTCGATGGCGATCCCAAGCGAGTTTAGCCGTTTGAAATATTCCTCACAAGTCGCCAAATTTTGCTCTAACGGCTCTTCGCTTAGATCAAGCATATGCGAGCTAAAAAGCGGCTGCCCGCAGCGCTCAAAACGCCTTTGGCTCGCCTCGATCAACCCGTCAATCCACGGCAAAAGTTTCCTCGCGGCGTGGTCTGTGTGCAAAACCACAACAACGCCGTAAGCCTTCGCAACGCTGTGGATGAACTCCGCTCCCGCAATCGCCCCGTTTAGCCCCGCCTCAGGGCAGTTTTTGCCCGCAAAAAAACTCGCTCCGCCGTTGCTAAGCTGCAAAATCACAGGCGAATTTGCCTTGCTAGCTGCTTCGATGACCGCAACCGCTGAATTGCTTCCAACGACATTCACCGCAGGCAAAGCAAAACCCTCCTGCCTAGCATAAGCGTAAAGTTTTGTAACATCCTCACCGAAAATCACACCCGGCTTCAAAAATTCCTTAACTCCCATAGTCGTCCTTTAAAAGATGTAAAATGAAAATTATAATACCTTTTAGTTTAAATTCGAATTTAACCTCTTGCGTAAAAACTATGCGTCAAAGCGATCGCGATCGCATCCGTCACATCCAGCGGCTTAATCTCCTTTGTGATACCGAGCATTTTTTTCACCATAAACGCAACTTGGTCTTTGCTAGCCTTTGCCTTGCCCGTGACGGCTTTTTTGACCTGCAAAGGGGTGTATTCTGAAAAATTGCCGTGAATTTGCAAGATTTTGAGCGCCAAAGCTCCGCGAAATTGCGCGAGTTTTAGCACGGTTTGCGGGTTGTAAGCGTAGAAGATGTTTTCAACCGCAACTTGGTCGATCTGATGGTTTGAAAAGACTACATCAAGCCCTTCACAAAGCTCAGTGATGTTGTATTGCAAATTTTTCTCACGAATTTTAATCAAACCCGCTTCGACTAATTCTCGCTTGTTTTGCTGCAAGCAAATCACGGCGTAACCGCAGTTTGCAGTCCCCGGGTCAATCCCTAAAATGAACATTTTCGCCCTTTATTTTCACATATTTTTTCACATTATTTTCACAATGTGAAAATTTATAATCCAGCCTTGATTGTATCAATAAAAAGTTCAATTTTAGTTTATGTGAAAAAAGTATCGCAAACGCGAATTTGTGAAAAATTTTAGTTTTGTTTAAAGATGTGAAAGAATTGTGATAATTTTTTTTCTTTAAGCAAAATTTGGTTATACTCGCAATTTTAAGAGGCTAGAAAGTGGAAATTTTAACTACAAACATTACCAAATTCATACCAAAAAACGATGTCGAGAATTACATCAGTCAGCTGAAATTTGACGAGAAAAATTCGGACGAAAAGACAAAGTTTTTCATCGCGCCAAATGCGATTTTAGCGCCGTTTATGCAGACAAGGTTTGCTGAAAAATTGGCTGACGCGTTTGAAGACGAGCTTGGAAATCGACCTATGGTTTTCATCCACTCGCCAAGTGCGTCAAATTCGGTTTTAGCAACGAAACAAAAGAGCGTAAATGTCAATTCCATCAAGGCTGAAAGCTCGCAGTTTATCACCTCTCACACATTTGAGAGCTTCATAGTCGGCGGCTCAAACCAAGTTGCGTATAGTGCTTGTTTGAATGTCGCAACCCAGCCGCAAAAGGCGTATAAAATTGTCTTTATCTACGGCTCAACTGGACTTGGAAAAAGCCACCTTCTAAACGCGATCGGTAACTGCTGCGTGGAGCAGGGCAGGGCGGCGATTTTAACAACGGGCGAGAATTTTACGAATGATTTTATCAAAAATGTCACGAATAAAACGATGGCAAAATTCAAGCAAAAATACCGCAATTGCGAGGTTTTGTTGATTGATGATATTCAATTTTTAGCCAAAAGTGAGAAGGCACAAGATGAGTTTTTTCACACATTTAACGAAATTCACGACAAAGGCGGTTATGTTGTTTTAGCCAGTGATAAACCGCCAAAACAGCTAAACGGCTTTGAAGACAGGCTAAAAAGTCGTTTTGAGTGGGAGCTTTGCACCGACATTACGCCGCCTGAGTTGGAGACAAAAATTTGCATCATCAAAGCAAAATGCGATGTCGAAGGGATCGAGCTTTCTAGCAACATTGTTGAGTATATCGCTGCAAATATGGGCGACAACATCCGCGAAATTCAAAGTGCAATTGTCAGTATTTCAGCGCACTCGACTATGACAGGACACGAGATCACACTTGATTTTGCCAAGACGATTATTAAAGATCAGATTAAAGAGAGAAATTCGCAAATCAACCTAAATGACATCATCTCCGTTGTCGCAAAAGAGTTAAGCGTGCGTCCAAGTGAAATTACAGGTGGAATTCGCACAAAACAAGTCAGCACGGCAAGGCAGATTTGCTCGTATTTAGCTAAGAATTTAATCAACACATCAACCGTGAAACAACTAGCGCATCAACTTGGAATGAGCGACCATTCTGTGATTGTGAAAAATAATAAAAAAATCGAAAAGCTAATCGACGAAGATAGTTTGTTTAAAACTAAAATCGAAGAGATGAAAAATAAAATTTTGAGTAAGAAATAAATTTTGTGAATAAATGTGAATAAAAACGAGAGGTTTTGTGAGTTAAAAATAGCCTTTGAAATATGTTAAAATCGAATTTGAAATGCTATTTTCACAAATTCACACGACCTACTACTAAAAAAACTAAAATTTAAAAACAAAAGGAGCAAAAATGTTTATCAGCATTAAAAAAACTCTACTCGAAAATGTCCTTGTAAATTGCAATGGTTATTTAGACAAAAAAGACATTAGCAATGTTACTTCACACATTTTAATCAACACAGCAAATGATAAAATCATCTTCAAAGCAACTGATAATGAGATCGGACTTACTTATCAGATCGATGATTGTAATATTTCGCAAGAAGGCGTTGCAACAGTTAATGGTAAAAAATTTCTTGATATTGTAAGAAGTTTGAAAGACGAGATGATCGACATTAAAGCCCAAAACAACTACATTCACATCACTCAAAGTAATTACTCGCAAAAATTGCCTATGCAAAATGCAAATGAATTTCCAGACTTTCCGTCAAAAGAGGGTAAAAAGAAATTCAACATCAACGCCGCTTTGCTTAGCAAAAACCTCAAAAAAATCAGCGAGACAATCGACCAAACAATCCCAAAAAGAGAGGTTACTGGTGCGTTGATTGATGTAAATGAGAATTTTATCAACCTTGTCGCGACTGATACAAAAATGCTCTCTATTTACAAAATGGAGTCAAATTCGCAACAAAAAGAGCAGATCATCCTACCAAAAAAGGCGGTTTTAGAAATTCAAAAAATCTTCTTTGAAAATGACATTGAAATTTTTTGCAATGAAAATACATTCATCGCAGTTGGTGCAAATTTCGAATTTTTCACCAAAATCATCAACGGAAAATTCCCAGACTACACTAAAATCGCAAATGACGAGGCGGTCGAGAGTTTTAAACTAAAAAAAGAGGACTTTAAAGACGAATTTGAGAGAGCTTCGAAAAATTATGACATTGTAAAGATCATTTTTAACAAAAACGAGATCATTTTTGAAAGTAAAACTGACGATGGAAGCGAAGTTAAAAACAAAATCGAAGTTAATACAAACATCAAAGGCGAAGAAATTAGCTTTGGGATTAAGAGTAAATATTTAAACGACTTTTTGAAAAACGCCGAAGAGGATGAATTTGAGTTGAAATATTCTGGTAAAAACAGACCGATTGTCCTGCTTTCTGGCAAGTTAAAGTCAATTATCGTAACAAATTTTTAATGGAGTTGTAGATGAGTTATGGTGCTGAAAATATCAAAGTTTTAAAAGGGCTTGAAGCGGTTAGAAAACGCCCCGGAATGTACATCGGCGACACAAATATCGGCGGCTTGCATCATATGATTTATGAAATTGTGGATAACTCTATTGACGAGGCGATGGCTGGATTTTGCGACACGATTACCATCGAACTTACGCGTGAAGGCTCGGCGATTATCACAGATAACGGGCGAGGAATTCCAGTTGATATCCACCCAACGGAGAAAATTTCTGCTGCAACGGTTGCTTTAACCGTTTTGCACGCTGGTGGAAAGTTTGACAAAGACACTTACAAGGTCAGCGGCGGACTTCACGGCGTAGGCGTTTCGGTTGTAAATGCGTTGTCAAAAAAGCTAATTTTAACCATCAAAAGAGATGGGAAAATTCACAGACAAGAGTTCGAAAAAGGCGAGCCTTTAATGCCGCTTGAAGTGATCGCAAACACAAACAGAAGCGGGACTTGTGTTGAATTTTTCCCTGACGAGACTATTTTTGAAGTAACCGAATTTAATAAAGAAATTTTGGCAAAAAGGTTTAAAGAGTTAGCCTTTTTAAATCCGAAAATCACCATTAACTTTAAAGATAATCGCGATGGTTTTAGCGAAAGTTACCACTTTGAAGGCGGTTTGAAAAGCTTTATCGAGGATATGAATAAAAAAACAAACATCATCAGCAAAGCGGTTAATTTTAGCGGTGTTGAGGACGATGTGATTGTGGATTTTGCGCTTTTGTATAACGAAAGTTACTCTGAAAACCTGCTAAGCTTTGTCAATAACATCAAAACGCCAGACGGTGGAACGCACGAAGCAGGGTTTAGGATGGGGCTTACAAGAGCGATCACAAACTACACGCTTGCAAACGCTGCTGCAAGAGAAAAAGACATTAAAATCACCGGCGAGGATGTTCGTGAAGGGCTTGTCGCGGTCGTTAGCGTGAAGATGCCTGAGCCGCAGTTTGAAGGGCAGACAAAGGGAAAATTAGGCTCGGCGTATGTGCGACCGATCGTCCAAAAGGCGGTTTTTGAGGTTTTGAATAAATATTTCGAAGAAAATCCAATCGAAGCAAAGGCTATTATGAATAAAGCCTTAACCGCTGCAAGAGGGCGCGAGGCGGCGAAAAAAGCGAGGGATTTAACACGCAGAAAAGACGCGGTAAATTCGGTTGGAACGCTTCCTGGGAAGCTTGCGGATTGTCAAAGTAAAGAGGCTAGCGAGTGCGAGATCTACCTTGTTGAGGGCGATAGTGCTGGTGGTTCGGCAAAGCAGGGGCGCGATAGAGCTTTTCAGGCGATTTTGCCGCTTAGAGGTAAGATTTTGAATGTTGAAAAAGCTGGGCTTGACAAGATGCTAAAAAGCGAGGAGATTAAAAATATGATCACCGCTTTTGGCTGCGGCATCGGTGAGGAATTTAGTGAAGAGAAATTGCGTTATCACAAAATCATCGTTATGACCGATGCGGATGTTGATGGAAGTCACATCCAAACACTTCTTTTAACATTCTTTTTCAGACATCTTCCCGGCGTTATCCAAAACGGCTATGTTTATCTCGCTCAACCGCCGCTTTATCGTTACAAAAAAGGCAAGAAAGAAATTTACCTAAAAGACGAAAAGGCGTTGAATGAATTTTTGATCGAAAATGGCGTAGAAGGAAGGAATTTTGAGGGGATTGGCACGGTTGATTTGATCGATTTTCTTAAAATTGTCGCGGCTTACCGCTCGATGTTAAATGAGTTAAAAAAGCGTTTTAATGTCATCAGCGCAGTTAGGTATTTAGTCGAAAATTTCAGCGTAGTTGGAAAGCTTGATAATGAAAAATTATTCGAGTTACTAAAAGAGGTTATACTAAAAAACGGCTTTAACATCTTAAATTCTTATGTAAATGAGAGTGAAATTCGCATTTATGTGCAAACTGAAAATGGTTTGGAAGAGTTGGTTGTGGATGAAAAACTTTTTACTAACAACATCTTTGAAGAGGCGGTTTTCTTGTTTGAGAAGATAGCAAGTCGTGGTGTGGATTTAGGGCAGGATTTTATCGTGGTTTTGGATGAGATTGAAAAAGAGGCGAAAAAAGGAGCTTACATCCAGCGCTACAAAGGTCTTGGTGAGATGAATCCTTCTCAGCTTTGGGAGACGACTATGAATCCACAAAATCGCCGTTTGTTGAAAATTGGAGTTGAGGATTTTGACAAAGCTAGTGGAGTTTTTGAGCTGTTTATGGGGGATGAAGTTGAGCCGCGCAGGGAGTATATCCAAACTCACGCGAGGGATGTAAAACATCTTGACATTTAGTTTCACAAAAGCCTTAAATTCGTGTTATATGAGTTTTGAGGCTTTTGTTTCACAATTTAAAAAATTTGCAGAAATCAAATTTGGTTTTTGCAAATTCTCTCTTTTTTAAAACTACAAAATTTTAAATTATATCTAAACACTTATAAGCTATAATCCAAAAAAATTTTAAGCGGAGTTAGTTATGCGAGTTGTAAAAAGAAATGGACGCACAGAAGAATTAGACATCAGCAAAATCAAAAAATACACCAAATCAGCCGTTGAAGGTCTTGACAATGTGGATTTAAGCGAATTAGAAGTTGATGCAAAAATTCAGTTTAGGGATATGATCACAAGTGAAGAAATTCAACAAACTCTCATCAAAACCGCCGTTGAGAAGATTGATGTTGATCGACCAAATTGGACCTTTGTTGCCGCTCGTTTGTTTTTATACGACCTTTACCACAAAGTGACTGGCTTTACAGGCTACAACTCGTTGCAAGAGTATTTTGAGCGAGGCGAGAGAGCAGGGCGGCTGTTTTTGGGTTTAAAAGAGAGGTATGATTTAGAGGATTTAAACGCCTACATCAAGCCTGAGCGGGACTTGCAATTTACATATTTAGGCATTAAAACGCTTTATGATAGATATTTAATCAAAGATAGTAATTCAAAGCCGATTGAGTTGCCGCAGCATATGTTTATGGCGATTGCGATGTTTTTGGCGCAAAATGAGCTTGATTCGCAAGGTTGGGCGAAGAAATTTTATGATTTGATAAGCAAATTTGAGGTTATGCCTGCGACTCCAACGCTTAGCAACGCAAGAACTACAAGACACCAGCTTTCATCGTGTTATGTGGGCTCAACGCCTGATAATATCGAAGGAATTTTCGATTCATATAAGGAGATGAGTCTGCTTAGCAAATTTGGCGGCGGCATAGGTTGGGACTGGTGCAAAGTCCGCTCAACTGGCGGTAGCATTGACGGACACAAAAACGCCGCTGGCGGCATCGTCCCGTTTTTGAAAATCGCAAACGACATAGCAGTCGCAGTCGATCAGCTCGGCACGAGAAAAGGGGCGATTTCGGTTTATATCGAGCCGTGGCATATGGACATAAACGACTTTTTGGATTTGCGTAAAAACTCGGGTGAAGAGAGGCGAAGGACGCACGAGCTTTTCCCTGCGTTGTGGATTAACGACTTGTTTATGAAGCGGCTTGAAAACAACGAACGCTGGACGCTTTTTGACCCTGCTGAGACGCCTGATTTGTGTGATTTATACGCCGAAGAGTTTGAAAAAAGGTATTTGGAGTATGAAAAAGATGAGACAATCACAAAAAATTCGGTTTCGGCAAAGGAGCTGTGGAGGAAGATTTTAACTAGTTATTTTGAAACTGGTATGCCATTTTTGTGCTTCAAAGACAACGCAAATCGGGCAAATCCAAATTCGCACAAAGGGATTATTAGAAGTTCGAATTTATGCACGGAGATTTTCCAAAACACAGAACCGAATTTGTATAAAATCAAAGTCATTTTCAAAGACGGCGAGAGTCGCATTTTTGACGAAGAGGAGGATGTCAAACTCAGCAGCGGTATCGTCAAAAAAGCTAAGAAAATTACCTCGCTTGACCTCATTGACAATAAAGAAATTTTCATCGTTGAGAAGGAGAGTTTTGAGGGTAAAACCGCAGTTTGCAACCTCGCTAGTATCAATCTTAGCAAAATCAACGACAAAAGCGACATCGAAAGAGTTGTGCCGATCGCCATAAGAATGCTTGATAATGTCATTGAGCTTAATTTTTACCCGCACAAAAAGGTGAAAAACACAAACCTTCAAAGCCGTTCGATCGGGCTTGGGGTGATGGGTGAAGCGCAGATGTTGGCGCAAAAATACATCGAATGGGGAAGCGAGACGCATTTAGAAGAGATCGATAAAATTATGGAAAATATCAGCTTTTGCGCGATCAACGCTTCGTGCGATTTAGCGATTGAGAAGGGCAAATACCCGACATTTGACGGCTCGAAATGGAGTCAAGGAATTTTCCCTGCTGACGCGGCAAATGAAGAGGCGAAAAACTTGGTCCAGCGAAGTGGCGGACTTTTTGATGATAATCAATGCGATTGGGCTGGTCTGAAAGAAAAGGTAAAGAAAAATGGTTTAAGAAACGGCTATTTAATGGCTATTGCGCCAACTTCGAGCATTTCTATTTTAGTTGGCACGACTCAGACGATCGAGCCTGTTTATAAACGAAAATGGTTTGAGCATAATCTCAGCGGGATGATCCCGACTGTTGTGCCAAATTTGACGACCGAGACTTGGAATTTTTACACGCCGGCGTATGAGCTTGACCAAACTGTGCTTGTAAAAGCCGCTGCGATTAGACAAAAGTGGATCGATCAAGGGCAGAGTTTGAACATTTTTATCAGCCCTGTAAAGGCGACTGGCGGCGTGTTAAACGAGATTTACACGCTTGCGTGGAGGCTTGGGCTAAAATCAACTTACTACTTACGAAGCGAGAGTCCAGAGGCGCAAGAGTTGAACAAAGCGGTTGATCGAAGTATCGAATGCATCAGTTGTCAATAACCTTGTGAAACTTGGCACAAATGTGTGTTATATGAGCGTGAAACCATTTTAAGAGAGATGAGATGTTGAAGAAAATCGCCACCTTTGCGCTCTTGGTTTTTTTGCTAAAATCAAATTTGATTTGTGCAAATTTGTGTAACAACCGTGATTTTTCGATGTCGCTTACGCCCTCTGTGAATGCGTTGGAGATTTTCGAGCAGATCAGTCTTGAATGCGGTTTTGGGCTGGTTGTGGATGAGATGGCGGCGGCAAAACTCCGCTCGCCGCTCTTTTCGATGCGGATTAATAATGTCAAATTAGACGAGATTTTAGAAATTTTTGCAAAGCAAAACGACCTTTTTGTCGAATTTGGCAAAAAATTTGTTAAAATCAGCTCGCAAAAGACGCAAACTTTCAAACTCGACTACATCAACTCGATCCGCGAGGGCGTGACGGTGACGCGAGCCTCGGTTGATAACGCGCCGACTGGACTAAACGAAAACTACTTCACGCAAACAAACCAGCAAAGCCAAAATTCAATCACTTCAACCGAAAAGATCGACTTTTGGAGCTCGTTAAAGGAGGAGCTTGATGCATTGTTGTCGCAAAATTCGCAAATTGTGATCAATCAAGCGGCGGGTTTGGTGACGATCACTGCGAGTGCGAACGAGCTTTTGAGGGCGAGAAATTACATCGCCGCGTTGCAAAAAAGGCTGAAAAAGCAGGTTTTGATCGATGTGACGATCATCTCCGTTGAGCTTGAAAAGGCGAAAAATCGCGGAGTGAATTGGAGCGAGTTTGACCTAAGTTTTTCAAGCCTTTTTGCAAACCAAACAACTTCATACAGCTTTGGTAAAACTTCATCCTCTCTAAAAAAGTCGCTTGGCGGCGGAAATTTTTTGATTAGCGGCGGCGGAAATTTAAACATAAACGGCGTTTTGAATTTCCTCAACACAAACGGCGAAGCAAAGGTGGTTTCAAGTCCGAAGATTATGACTCTTAACAACCAGCAAGCACTAATTAGCGTTGGTGACACGCTAAACTATCGAATTAGCGAGGAGACGACTCAGGACTCTACTTCGACAAGCAAAACGAGCATTACTTACAACCAATATTCGATTTTTGTTGGGATTTTGCTGAATTTGTTGCCAAGCATTGGCGAGAATGAGAGGATTATGCTGCGGATTTCGCCGAGTTTAAGCCAACTGAAATACCACTCAGACTCGATAAAACAAAAGCAGATTAGGGAGATTGCGCCTGATACGATGCAAAAAAAGCTCTCAACGGTTGTGGATGTGAAAAGTGGTGAGAGCGTTGTGCTTGGCGGTTTGATCACCCAAAGTGTGAGCGAGGAGGGGAATAAAGTCTTTTTGCTTGGCGACATTCCGCTTTTGGGCTGGCTTTTTAAGAGCAAAAGTGATGTAACAAAGACGAACGAGCTGATCTTTATCATCACGCCTTACATCGTAGAAAATGGAGTTGTCTTAAACGCAAAAGAGGTGGAGAGAGCGGTGAGTTACCCAGTTTTTGAGTAGTGTGAAACTTCTAGTTTTTGCGTGTTATATGGTTGTGAAACGAATTTTAGGATTTGAGGAGGAGAGTTGTGAATTACATTTTTAGTAAGACCGCTTTAATCACTGGTGCGGCTGATGGAATTGGTAGGGCGACTGCTTTGGAGTTTTCAAAACTTGGCGTGAATGTCATTTTGGTTGGCAGAAATGAGGCGAAGTTAAGGAAGATCGCCTCTGAGTGTCAAGAGGAATTTTCAAAGGCAATTTCTAGCGTGAAACATAGCGCCCAACTCGTACAACACGGCGTGAAACCAGAAATCTTTCTGCTTGATGTAAGAGACAAGGCGAGGATTTTCAAGGAGTTTTCAGCCTTTGTGAAGCCTAGGAAAATCGACATTTTGATCAACAATGCAGGACTTGCGCTTGGGTTGGAGAGTTTTGAGAAGGGGGATTTGCAAGATTGGGAAGTGATGATCGACACTAATGTCAAAGGCGTGCTTTACATCACGCGCGCGCTTTTGGAGCAGATGAAACGGCTTCCGACCGCACACATCGTAAATCTAGGCTCGGTTGCGGGCAAAACCGCCTACCCAAACGGTAACATCTACTGCGTTACAAAAGCCGCCGTTAGACACCTTAGCGAGGCGCTAAATTGCGACCTTTTCGGAAGCAAAGTGAAGGTGACGACCATCGCCCCGGGTGCGGTTGAGACCGAGTTTTCTAAAACGCGTTTTAACGGCGACTTGCAAAGGGCGAAGGCGACTTATGAGGGCTACACGCCGCTTTACGCCCAAGACATCGCCGAGGCGATCATTAGCGTTGTGAATACAAAACCAAGCGTGAATATCCAATACCTCGACATTATGCCAACTGATCAGAGAAATCCATATATGGTTTTTAGAGGCTAAGTTGTCAAAACCGAATTTGAATTTAGCATTTGCAACTCAAATGCTAAATTTCGCGTGTTATAAAGCGTTTGCGGCGTTTTAAAATTTCGCAAACGCCACTTTTTTGCAAACCACCTTGCGTTTTAGCCATCTTCATTTTAAATTTCGCCGCTTTGTTTTCACTACTTTGTTTTCGCCGCTTGCTTTTGCCGTTTTGCCATTTTCGATCTCGCATTTTGCCCGCGCCAAAATTTAGCAACAACGAATTTAAATTCGGTTTTTGCAATTTAGTTTTTTAAAAAAGTTTGCGAGAAGGTTTGCATTTTTTCTTTGGTAAGAAGCGGTTGTCAAAACCGAATTTGAGTTGCTTTTTCATTCAAATTCGGTTTTTGCAAAAAGTAGTTTCACAGCGTGTTACAAAGGACTTTGACTATGTTTCACACTGCAAAAATAGGGCGGTTATTTAAACACGCGTTTAAAAATCGCATCCACATTTTTCGTGTAGTAGTCGTAGTTAAAGCACTCTCTGATTTGCTCTTCGCTTAGCTTTTCTCTCAACTCCGCATCGCCCAAAAGGTGAAGCAGGTAGAGGCTTTCGCCGTTTTCATTCAACGCGCTTTTGCCGTCAGAGAGGTCAGCCCAAACTTTCATCGCGTTTCTTTGGACGATCTTGTAAGCCGCTTCACGCGAAACGCCAAGTTTTGGAAGCTCTAACAAAACGCGTCCAGAGAAGACTAAACCGCCAGTGAGGTTTAGGTTTTTCATCATATTTTTAGGATAAACCACGAGATTTTTCACCAAATTTGTCAGCCTCGCAAGCATAAAATCCGCCGTGATGAAACCGTCAGGCAGGATGAAACGCTCAACGCTTGAATGGCTGATGTCCCTTTCGTGCCATAATGCAACATCCTCAAATGCAGGCATTGCGTAAGAGCGGATCACTCTGCAAAGCCCTGTGATGTTTTCGCTTAAAACGGGATTTCGTTTGTGCGGCATCGCGCTGCTTCCCTTTTGCCCAGCCGAGAAAAATTCCTCCGCTTCATAAACCTCTGTTCGCTGAAAGTGTCTGATGGCGATGGCGATTTTCTCGCAGCTGCTAGCAAGTAGGGCAAGTGCGCTAAAAAGTTGCGCGTAGCGGTCGCGTTGGATGACTTGGTTGCTGACATCAGCCGCTTTTAGTCCTAAAAATTCGCAAACAAGCTCTTCGAATTCAAGTGGTGCGTGCGCCAAATTTCCCATCGCCCCGCTTAGTTTGCCGACACTGATCACCCCTAGTGCGTGCTCCAAAAGCTCTTTTGCGCGAGAAATTTCGCTAAACCAGTTGGCAACCACGAGTCCGAATGTGATCGGCTCTCCGTGAATTCCGTGACTTCGCCCAACGCAAAGCGTCATTTTGTGCTCTAACGCGCGCTCTTTTAACGCCGCAAGAAGCCCCTCTACATCGCGGATGATGAGCTCCAAACTCTGCTTCATCTGCAACGCAACCGCCGTGTCTATGCAGTCGCTTGAAGTCATCCCGTAATGCACAAAGCGGCTCTCCTCGCCCAAACTCTCACTCACGCTTGTTAAAAACGCGATTACATCGTGCTTTGTGACCTTCTCGATCTCATCAATCCTCGCGATGTCGAATTTTGCGTTCGCGCAGATCTTGTCCGCGTCCTCTTTTGACACAAAACCAAGCCTCTCCCACGCCCTCACTGCCGCTAGCTCGACTTTTAGCCAGCTGTCGTATTTGGCTTGGATCGTCCAAATGTTTTTCATCTCTTCTCTCGCATAACGCTCGACCATTTTGCCTCCTTTAAATTTGAATTTGGTAAAATATTTTATCTATAAATTACTCAAAAAAAGGTTAAAAGTGGCTTATCTAAAAGAGTCGTTGGGGAGTTATTTTGGTGAAAAAGTTTATGTTGTTTTGCTCAAAAACGGCTTTACGATGCGTGAGGCGCAACGGCTGTGTGACAGCGGGCGCGTTTCTTGTGAAACTGAAATTTTGTCTAAAAGCGACATCGCAAATGGCGAGATTTTCTTGCTTACCTACCAAAACAACCCACGCGGTTTAACGCCGTTTTTTCAGACGAAGGACTTTGCGGTTTTTGACAAGCCAAGCGGCGTTTTAAGCCATCCAAACGGCAGGCGTTGCGAGTATTCGCTTTGCGATGAGATATGGAGTTTGTGGGGGCAGGGGGCTTGCGTAGCGCACAGACTAGACAGAGAGACGAGTGGGGTGATCATCGCTGCAAAAAACAAAAATTCAGCGAAGGGCTTAAAGCAAATTTTTGAAAGCAGGGCGGTTGCGAAGAGTTATTTAGCGGTGGTTGAGGGCGTTTTTGAGCCAGAAAAATTAGCTCTAAATTCAACGCTAATCTCGCCTTTGACGACCGAAAAACTTCAAGCGTTGCAGGACGAATTTCCGCAAAAAATCCTCTTTTTCAACGCCGAAGAGGAGTTGCAAAAACCGAATTTGACTCTCGAGTGCGTGTTTTTTGTGATTGATGCGGGGATGAGGCTCACTAGCAAATATGACGACTTGAAGATCCGAATGGTTTTAGACGAGGATGGCAAGCGGGCGGTGACTTTGGTGCGAGTGGTTGAGCGTTTGGCTCAAAGCACGCTTGTCGAGTGTTTTACGCTAACGGGCAGACAACATCAAATCCGCCTGCATCTTCACAGCATCGGTCATAAGATCTTGGGCGAGCCGATTTACGGGCTGCAAAGAAGAGAGATCGAGCGGATTTTAGACAAGCAAGTAAGCGAGGAGGAGAGGGTAAGGCTTAGTGGGGCGAGCAGGTTGATGCTTCACGCACAGAGGATCAAATTCGAGTTTGGCGGCGAGGTTTTTGACATCTTCTCGCAGATGAAATTCGTTTGACGCAGTTTGACGCTTTGCTGCTAGTTTTGCAGGTTGTAAAAACCGAATTTGGTTGTAAAATGGCGCGTAATTTCAAATTCGAGTTTGACAAAAGTCACCAACTTAGCGACACTTCTAACTTTGTTTTAACGCAGTCGCGGTTTGTGGATTTAAGATAGTTTTTAAGAGGCGTTGTTTTTGGCGACTTTAACAAAACGCAAAAACCGAATTTGACTAGCAACTTTGGTTTTAGTAGAGCCAACTCTTTTGACGCAAAATTTCAAATTCGGTTTTGACAATTTACTTAGTGGCAAAATTTTGAGATCATATGAGATTTGTTTAGCAAATGCGAGGCTTTGAGCTGACGGATTTGCTAAATAAATTTTTGTCAAAACGCGTTAAATCAACCTCGTTTTTACATCCGCCCTGTTTTCAAACCGACCTTATTTTCACACTCGCCTCACGCAGCGGGCTAGTCGTTTTTCAAAACGACATAAACCACGCCGCCAAGCCCGACCAAAACCACAACGCCGATGAAGATGAATTGGATGATGTCAAGAATGCTCACTGCTTTTTCTCCTCTCTTTTAGCTGCCCGCACGCCGCGCTGATATCAAGACCTTTGCTTTGGCGGATGGTGCAGCTGACTTTGCTTTTTTGCAGCACGGCTTGAAACGCCTCCGCCGCCTCAACGCTAGGTCTGCCAAATTCAGCCCCTTCGTGCGGGTTGAATAAGATGAGATTGACCTTTGCGGGGATGTCGTGGAGCAGTTTGACAAGCCTTCGCGCGTCTTTTGGCGAGTCATTTACGCCGTCAATGAGCAGGTATTCAAAAAGAACTTTCTTACGCAGATCAACAGGAAAGGCGCGCACCGCGTCAAGCACCGCTTCTATGTTGTAGGCTTTATTCACAGGCATCAGCCGCTCTCTTAGCTCGTCACTCACCGCGTGAAGCGAGATGGCGAGCAAGACGCCCAAGTTCAACTCGCCTAGCTTTTTGATCTGCCCTGCAAGCCCGCTAGTGCTGATCGTCTGTCGGCGCGGGGCGATGGCAAGGGCGTCATTGTCGCTGAGGATGCCAACGGCTTTTGAGACATTGGCTAGGTTATCTAGCGGCTCGCCCATTCCCATATAAACCACATTCACGCGCCTCTCGTAAGCGATGTTATTCTCACGCTTGATCCACAAAATCTGCTCGACAATCTCCCCTGCGCTTAGGTTTCTCACAAGCCCGCTTTTGCCCGTCAAGCAAAAGGCACAGCCCATCCTGCAACCGACCTGCGAGCTGACGCAAATGGTGTATCTCGCGTGTCTTACAAGCTTGCCATCCTCGTCCAAAAGCTCCTCTTTCATCGGCAAAAGCACGCTCTCGATCCGCTTTGCGTCACCAAGCTCAAAGAGGTATTTCACACTTCCGTCACGACTTTGCTGACTCGCAACGCAGTTGATGACGCCGATGCTAAACTCCTCTTCAAGCCTCTCGCGCAACTCTTGCGGAAGCGAAGACATCTGTGAAAAACTCGTGGCACACTTTTTGTAAATCCACTCGAAAATCTGCTTCGCGCGAAATTTTGGAAGCGGTGAAAGTCGTTTTGCAAGCTCATCTTGCGTAAAGTTTAGTATATTTTCTTTCAATCTTCATCCTTTTTAAAAGGCAGATGTTAGCAAGTTTTAGTTGAAAAACTCCTGCGAAAATCAAATTTGGTTTTGACAAATTTGTTGCGTGGAGTTTGTTTGCAGAAGAGTTGGCTGGCAAGTTTGTTGCAGGCGAGTTGGTTGGCGACTCGCTCGTGGCGTTGTGAAATGTTTTTTTGTGAAACCTATCGTGAAAATCAAATGACTTTACACTTAAAGTTTCACATAAAACATCACGAGTTTAGAAATTTGCAAAAACCGAATTTGAATTGTAAATCTTCAAGCGGCAAGCAGGCGTTCAAACCGATCGCCAAAAACCGCAAACTCCACATAACACGCAAAAAACGGCTTTTAAAAAAAGTTTTCTTTGAGATATTTGCGTAGATTTTCTTTTGCGGCAGCTAGGTTTGCAAGATAGGTTTTGCGGGCGTTTTTGTCGCAAAAATTCGTCCCACACATCACACCTCGCCATTTTAGCTTAAACATCTGTGCGATCTGACCAACTGCGTAAAGCTCCATATTTTCGCCCAAAAAATGGTTTGCAAAAAGCTTTGAAAGCTCTTCGTCTGTTGTGATAAAATTTGAGGAATTTATCGTGTTATATGGGATTTGCGGACTTTTTGAAACTTGCTGTGAAGTAGAATTTTTGCCGCCGTTTGCCTTGCTGCCAAACTCTTTTAGTGGAGCGAGAAGCGGAGAGTAAGCAAGGTTTAAAACTCCGCTTGCCTCTAAATTTGCGGCGTGAAAAACCTCAAAAATTTCAAGCAGTTTTGGCAGTTTTTCCGCCTCCTTGTCGCCGCGGATGTAAAACCCGCAACTTCCGACAAACACGACCTCTTCTAGCCCGCCGCCAAGCGAATTTAAAAGCAGACTTAGTCTGCCTGCCGACTCAACCAGCCCAACGCCTATGCTTGTCGCAAAGTCAAACTCCTCACTCACGCCCGCACAAACAAAAACTCGCCCGTTTTTAACCACGCTCACTCCTTGTTAAATGCAGTATTCCACATAGCTCTTTTCAAAGCCTTTATACACAAGCGGTGCAAAGTTTTTCAGCAGCTCCAAACTGCATTCTATTTCGCTTTTTTTGGTGCTGATGCTTTCGATGTTTGCCCCAACGACAATCCCTTTTGCGTCCGCGTAAGCTCGCAAAAACTTAAACACATCAGTGCAAAATCGCGCCGACCTTTCAAGTGCTCTGTCTTCACCGTCACCAAAAATCTGCTCTTCTACAAATTTTGGAATGCTCACGCCTAGCCATTTGATAAACTCTAACGACTTGAACGAGCCAATCGGCGTAAATGTGAAGATGATCGGCACTTTTTTGATACTAAGCATCGCGTAATCATCCAAAAATTTCTTGGTTTTCACCGCGTCAAAAACCGCCTGAGTCACGAAAAATTCGCAACCGCCAAGAATTTTTTTAGCCACGCGGTGATCCTCGTCAAACTTTGTAGAGTGCCGCTCGCTGATGGCGATGCCGCCTAAACAGCCGTTTTTTTTGAGCGCCTTTTTGGTCTCATACGCCTGAGAAAGCGAGGTTAAAGTGCGTGTTTTAGAGCTAGCTGCGCCGACAAACACGAGCGGATTAGCACTAGTGGCGTGCAAAAACTCGGCTAACTTCTCGTGAGAGAGGTGGCTAACGGCTTTGTAGAGTACCGCTTCGTATCTCGCCTTTAAAAATTCTTTGTAGTAGCGCTCTGGCGCATAACATCCGCTAAACTCAAAAGGGCGGTCCTGCGCTCTATCGCTTTCATCTTGCAGGTCATACACCACAAGCCCGTCAAAGTTTAGCCCCTCTAAACGGCTAAGCTGCCTCTGGGCGATAAGCTCTGCTTCTTGTGGCGTTTTGCTTAGCCGTGGCGGAGTGAGTCCATACAACAAAACTGGCAAATTTGCGCGTAATTTTTCTATTAATTTCACGCTAGTTCCTTATCGTCAAATCTCTTAAAGATATGTCAAAATCAAATTTGCTTTTGACATATCTTTAAAAAATCCGCCTAAGCCAAAAGTAGCAATTAGTATCCATAAGGACTAATCTAGTCCCTATAAATACTAATTTAAAATCCACAAAATGGCTTTAAATGCGTGTTATGCGAGTGTTTTGCGTTTTGCTTTCACCGCTAAGACCATTTTTTCCAAACTCGGCTTAACTTCCTCCCATTTGCGCGTTTTTAAACCGCAATCTGGGTTGATCCAAAGTTGATTTACTGGCAGAACTTCTAAAATTAGGTCGATCTGTTTTTCGATCTCCTCTTGGCTTGGCACACGCGGCGAGTGGATGTCATACACGCCCGGACCGATTTGCGCTTTGTAGCCAAATTTCTTAAAGACATGAAGGAGTTTGTTGCCGCTTCTTGCCGTTTCGATGCTGATGACATCCGCGTCCATCGCCTCGATTGTGGCGATGATGTCGTTAAACGCGCTGTAACACATATGCGTGTGGATTTGCGTCTTTTTCCACGCCCCGCTAACAGAGATTTTAAACGCATCAACCGCAAACTTCTCGTAAGCGGCGATGTTTTCGTCACGAAGTGGATAGCCCTCTTTAAACGCCGCCTCATCAACTTGAATGATCTTAATCCCCGCCTCTTGAAGGTCGCAAATCTCATCATAAATCGCAAGGCTAAGCTGTTTTGCAACTTCGCTTCTAGCCAAATCATCCCGCACAAACGACCAGTTCATAATCGTCACTGGACCAGTTAGCATCCCCTTCATCGTCTTTTTAGTCAAACTTTGCGCGTATGTAATCCACTCAACGCTCATCGCCTTTGGACGACTAACATCACCAAACAAAAGAGGCGGCTTAACGCAGCGCGAACCGTAGCTTTGCACCCAGCCGTTTTTGCTAAATGCGTAGCCAGAGAGCTGCTCGCCAAAATACTCAACCATATCATTCCTCTCAGGCTCGCCATGGACTAGCACATCAAGCCCGATGCTCTCTTGTACAGCAACGCAGTCTTGGATATATCTTTTGATCTCAGCTTTGTAGCTCTGCTCGTCTATTACACCCTTTTTAAAGGCGTTTCGCACCGCGCGTAGCTCGTTTGTTTGAGGAAAAGAGCCGATTGTCGTTGTTGGCAGCACAGGCAGGTTTAGCTCGCCTGCTTGCAACGCCAAACGCTCGTTTAACTCGCCGTCTCGCTGAAATTTGTTGAGGTTTTTGCACCTTTCTTGCACCGTTTTGTTGTGGATCAAATTTGATTCTCGCCTTGATGCGATGGCGAGTGAGTTTTCTTTGAACTTAGCCGCGTCCTCGTCACTTAGCCTGCCGTTGATCGCCCTTGCAAGCAAGCCAACCTCGTCAAGCTTTTGCACGCCAAAACTTAGCCATTCTTTAATAGCAAACTCTTCGCCCTCTAAACTAAACGGCACATGTAGCAGCGAACAACTTGTTCCAACGACAACTCTCTCCTCGCCAACGCTACTTACGATCTTCTCGGCAAGCGACAACTTAGCGCTCAAATCCGCCCGCCAGATGTTACGCCCGTCGATCAACCCTGCAAACAAAACTTGTTTCGCGTTTGAGAGGATGTTTAGTGCCTCGCTTTGCTCACCATAAACAAAGTCAAGCCCAACTGCGTAAATGTCAGTTTTGACAACCTCTTTTAACGCCTCAGTTGCGTGCTCGAAAAATGTATTAAACAAAATTTTCACGCCGCTTTTGTTAAGTAGGTCGTAGGTTTTTTTGATCAGCCCTGTGAGTTTTGCGCCTCTGCTTGTGACGAAAATCGGCTCGTCAAACTGAACGATCGCCACATCCTCTTTGACAAGGTCGAGTAGTTTTGCGTAAAGTGCGGTGACTTGCGAAAGCAGATGAAGCGGCTCGCTCGCGTCAATGCTTTTTGAAAGTGCTAGAAATGTGATTGGTCCAACTAGATTTAGTTTGATGTTTTTAACGCCAAGCTCTTTTGCCTCACTGATCTCAGCAAGAATTTTTTGCGGATTTAACTCAAATTTTGTGTCCTCCGCAAGCTCTGGCACGATGTAGTGGTAGTTTGTGTTAAACCACTTCGTCATCTCCATCGCCACCGCGTCTTTGTTACCTCTGGCTGCTGCAAAATACGCCGTCTCGCCGCTAAGGTTGCTAAAACGCTTTGGCAACGCACCAAAAAGCACCGCCGCGTCAAGCATCCCGTCATAAAACGAAAAGTCATTCACGCTGATGTAGTCGATGCCAGCATTTTTTTGCAACTCCCAATGCTTAGTCCTCAGCTCTTTTGCAACGCGTCCAACTTCGCTAAAAGTAGTTTTGCCCGCCCAAAACGCTTCAAGCGCAAATTTCAGCTCGCGCTTCTGCCCGATACGACTAAAACCAGTAACAAAACTTTTTGTCATAAAAGTCCTTTGATGAAAAATACTGCATAAATGCATAAGTCAAAATGCGCTTTGGCATTTTCAATTATGAACTAGTGCAAGACTAGCTGCGCATTTGCATTTGTAAAAGTGCGATTGATCTGATGATTTTGGTGTAAAAATTAGTGTAAAAAAATGTAAGAAAAGCGCGCGCGAAAACAACTTTACTTTTTTGTAAAAGCAGGTTGCAGCAACTTGTTGTGTTTGAGCAGAAACTGGTTAGCAGCTTATAGCATGGGACTTTTCATTTGTTTAATTGCCTTTGCAATATGATTTAAATAAGCGCGAATTGTGCCTAATTTTTTTTTAAAAGATGCTTAAATCAAATTTGATTTTTACAATTTTGCTTTTTCGCTTTTTTATGTGATATGATTATAATATCTTTAAATATATATAATAATATCTTAAAAATATGATTATAATATTATACAAAAATTAAATCATATTACATAAATATTACACAATGGTAGATTTTTAACGAGTTCGCCTTTGTGCTTGCGAGAAATTTCTTGCCAAATCACCACTTTTTTCCTTTTTAGAGGGAAAAAAAATCCAAAAAATAGTTAAATTTTACAAAAAAAGTTGCAAATCTGAAATTTTTGGCTATAATATTGTTGCTTGATTTTGCAGTGCTTTTGATGTTCTTCATTAACATCGCCAAAAGCCTCCTGCGGCAAATTTCTGCGATTTTAGCATTTTCAAGTTACTCGTTTTGGTTTTGGCGTCAAATTCGAATTTGATTAAGCGTGAGTTGTGGTTTTTGTATGACAATCAAGTGTTGCGCGTTGCAACAAGTTATTTTAAAGGACTCAAATGGAGAGAATTAGGTTAAAGCTTAAAGCTTATGACCACAGGGTTTTGGACGGCACTGTTTTGGCTATTGTTGAGGCTGTTAAACGCACGGGTGCTGATGTTCGCGGACCAGTTCCGATGCCAACGAAGATCAAACGCTACACTGTGCTTAAATCACCGTACATCAACAAAGATTCACGCGAGCAATTCGAGATGAAAATCCACGCTCGAATGTTAGACATCGTATCTGCTACTTCTGATACGGTTGATAGCTTGACTAATCTTAATCTTGCGCCAGAGGTAAATGTTGAGGTTCGAGCACTTAGCGAAGCACCAGCTAAGCAAGCTGCAAAAACCGCTAAGACAAGTGCTAAAAGTAGCAAAGCAGCGAAGTAGGAGGATTAGATGGAATTTATTGTCGAAAAAATCGGTATGAGCCGAACAATTGGTCTAGTCAGCACTCCTGTAACACTTTTGCGCGTTTTGCCTACTAAGGTTTGCGAAGTAAATGGCGAGCGAGCGTTTGTTGCGTATAGCGCTACAAAGGCAAAAAACAAAGCCATCGCAGGACAGCAAAAAAAATACGCCATTAGCGAAGAGTTTAACAAATTCGCAACAATTAGCGTTAAAAACGCGTCAGTTGGGGATTTAGACACATCAGCACTTGGCGAGGCGAAAGTTCTTAAAGTTACCTTTACTACAAAAGGTCGTGGCTATCAAGGCGTTGTAAAACGACACGGTTTTGCAGGCGGTCCTAAATCACACGGTTCAAGGTTTCACCGAAGACACGGTTCGATCGGTAACTGCGAGTGGCCAGGTCGCGTTCAGCCGGGTATGAAGATGGCAGGACATATGGGAAATGAGACAAACACGGTTAAAAATGAAGTTGTTAGCTTTGACGCAAATAGCGGCATTTTAGCGGTTAAAGGGTCTGTTTCTGGGTATAACGGAGCATTAGGAAGAGTGAGGATTGTAAAATGAGTGATATTTTAGTTTTAAATGACAAATTTGAAAATGCAGGACAAATCGCACTTCCGCAAAGTTATGGCGAGGTAAATTCTCACAACTTATATTTATATGTAAAGAGCTATTTAGCTAGCCTTAGAGCAAATTCGGCTCACACAAAAGGTCGCAGCGAAGTTAGCGGTGGCGGTAAAAAACCTTGGAGACAAAAGGGCAGAGGCGGAGCGCGCGCAGGTTCAACTAGGACGAATGTTTGGGTTGGCGGTGCGGTGGCTTTTGGTCCTACAAATAACCGCAATTACGAGCAAAAGGTTAATAAAAAGCAAAAAAGACTTGCTTTGGAATTTGCTTTGAATGAAAAAGCGGTTGAAGGAAAGCTGTTTGTAACCGAGAATTTAACCATTTCAAGCGGTAAAACAAAAGACGCAGCTGCATTGGTTAAAAAGTTAGGCGTTCGCGATTTATTAGTAGTTAAAGAGAATTTGGATGTGCAAACTTTGTTGGCTTACCGAAACTTGAAAAACTGCTATGTTGTAGATTCACGCGAGTTAAATGGTTATTTGGTTGCAGTTTATGGTGCGGTGATCGTAGAAAAAACAGCATTAGACCAAATCGTAAAATAGTCAAAAGAGGTTAAAATGGCAGATATTACAGATATTAAGACGATTCTTTACACAGAAAAATCTCTTTCACTTGGCGAGAAGGGCTTTGTGGTTATCCAAACTTCTCCGCGAGTTAGTAAAAATGGATTAAAATCTGTGCTTAAAGAGTATTTTGGCGTTACTCCACTTCGCGTAAATTCACTTCGCGTAGATGGAAAGGTTAAACGATTTAGAGGTCGCCCTGGTGTGCGAGATAACTTTAAAAAGTTTTATGTTAAGTTGCCAGAGGGCGCAAATTTAACAAATATGGAGGGCTAAAATGGCGATTAAAACTTTTAAACCATATACAGCCGGACGCAGATTTTTAACAACTTTGGCAACAGATGACATCACAGCTAAGCCAAGTGTTAGGTCTTTGCTTGTTAAAGTCCCTGTTAAATCAGGTCGTAACAACAACGGACGCATTACCAGCAGGCACAAAGAAGGTGGCGCAAAAAAGCTTTACAGAATTATCGACTTCAAAAGACGCAAATTCGGTGTTGAGGGTAAAGTTGCAGCGATCGAGTATGATCCAAATCGCAACTGCCGCATCGCGCTAATCTCTTACCTTGACGGCGACAAACGCTACATTTTGCAACCAAGCGGACTTAAAGTTGGCGATGTTGTTTGCGCGGCAGAGAGCGGACTTGACATTAAGCCGGGCAACGCAATGAAGCTAAAAAGCATCCCAGTGGGAACGATTTTGCATAACATCGAGTTAAAACCGGGCAAAGGCGCGCAACTTGCAAGAAGCGCAGGCGGCGCAGTTCAACTGCTTGGTAAAGAAGAGAAGTATGTCATTCTAAGGCTTCCTAGCGGCGAGATGAGACGCGTTTTGGCTGAGTGTATGGCGACTATTGGCAATGTCGGTAATGAGGATTGGGCTAATGTTGTGATCGGTAAAGCAGGGCGCAGCAGATATTTAGGCGTAAGACCTCAAACTCGTGGTTCTGCTATGAACCCAGTAGATCACCCACACGGCGGTGGTGAAGGCAAGAAAAATTCAGGTCGTCATCCAGTTACTCCTTGGGGCAAGCCAACAAAAGGCTTTAAAACTCGCACCAAGAAGGCAAGCGATAGGCTTATCATTTCACGAAGAAAGGGTAAATAATGGCTAGATCATTAAAAAAAGGTCCATTTGTCGATGCGCATGTGATGAAAAAAGTCCTTGCAGCAAAGGCGGCTAATGACAACAAGCCGATCAAAACTTGGAGTCGCCGCAGCACAATCACGCCTGATATGATTGGGCTTACATTTAATGTGCATAATGGCAAAAGTTTCATTCCTGTTTATGTAACAGAAAATCATATCGGTTATAAATTAGGCGAGTTTGCTCCAACGCGAACTTTTAAGGGTCACAAGGGCTCAGTCCAAAAGAAAATCGGCAAGTAAGGAGAGGGTATGAGTAGAGCAATTTTAAAATTTCTTCGTCTTTCTCCAACGAAAGCTAGATTGATCGCACGAGAGGTGCAAGGACTTAACGCAGAATTTGCACTAGCAAGTTTGAGCTTTATGCCAAACAAAGGTGCTAAATATATCGCAAATGCGATTTCAAGCGCGGTTGCAAACGGCGGTTTTGAGCCAAGCGAGGTGATTGTTAGCAGTTGCCGTGTAGATGCTGGTGCGGTTTTAAAGAGATTTCAGCCACGCGCTAGGGGTAGTGCTGGTAGAATCCGCAAACCAACTAGTCATATCATTGTAGAAGTTAGCAAACCACAAAAGGACGCGTAAGATGGGACAAAAAGTAAATCCAATAGGTCTTAGACTTGGTATCAATCGCAATTGGGAGTCTCGCTGGTTTCCGTCAAAATCAAATTTGGCAGAGGGAATTGGTGAAGATTATAAAATTCGTAAGTTTCTAAAAAGCAAACTTTACTACGCTGGGATTAGCCAAATTATCATCGAGCGAACAGCACGCAAAATTCGCGTAACTCTTGTAGCTGCGCGACCTGGTGTTATCATCGGTAAAAAAGGCGAAGAGGTTGAGATTTTGAAAAACGAGCTAACAAAGCTTGTCAAAAAAGACATCACAATCAACATCCGCGAAGAGCGTGACAGCGGCGCTAGCGCACAGCTTGCAGCTGAGAATGTTGCAATTCAGCTTGAAAAACGCGTAGCGTTTCGTAGGGCTATGAAAAAGGTTATTCAAGCAGCACAAAAAGCACGCGCAAAGGGGATTAAAGTTTGTGTTTCAGGTCGTCTTGGCGGAGCGGAGATGGCGCGCACTGAGTGGTATCTTGAAGGGCGTGTTCCACTTCACACATTCCGCGCTAAGATCGATTACGGCAGAGCTGAGGCTCAAACTACTTACGGAAATATCGGCGTTAAAGTTTGGATTTTCAAAGGTGAGATTTTAGGCAAAGGCATTCCAGCTGAGAGTGCAGACGAGCCAAAACGCCGCCAACGAACTAGAAGGGGTAGATAATGTTACAACCAAAAAGAACGAAATTTCGTAAGATGATGAAGGGTCGCAACAGAGGCTATGCGACTAGCGGAGCGAATTTGGCTTTGGGTGAGTTTGGGCTAAAAGCCGTTGAGGCAGGCAGGATCAACTCTCGTCAAATCGAGTCTGCGCGTCAAGCTTACACAAGACATGTAAAAAGACAAGCAAAAACTTGGATTAGAGTTTTTCCTGACAAACCTATTACAAAAAAGCCACTTGAAACTCGTATGGGTAAAGGTAAAGGCGGAGTAGAAGAGTGGGTAATGAACATTAAGCCGGGCAGGATTATTTTTGAAATGGCTGGTGTTAGCGAGGAGTTGGCGCGCGAGGCTTTGACTCTTGCACAACACAAACTTCCATTCAAAACCAAATTTGTTACAAGGGAGAGCGAAAATGAAATATACTGAGATTGCAAATAAAAGTGCAGCGGAGTTAAATTCGCTTTTGAAAGAGAAGAAATTGCAGTTATTTCATCAACGACAGCAATTAAAAACTATGCAGCTAAGAAACCCTAATGAAATTCGTGCAACTCGCAAGGAGATTGCGCAAATTTTAACGGCTTTGAATGCGCAGACGGCAAAATAAGGAGACAATGATGGCAGTTGAAATGAAAAGAGAGATTGTTGGACTTGTCGTGAAGATCGCAGGCGACAAAAGTGCTAGCGTTTTGGTTGAAAGACGCGTTATGCACCCTCGCTACCACAAATTCGTAAAGCGATTTAAAAAATACATCATTCACGATGAGAAAAACGAGTTGAAAGTAGGCGATACGGTTGCAGCGGTTGAGTGCAGACCTTTAAGTGCGCGTAAAAGTTTCCGCCTTAGCAAAGTTGTAAAAAGAGGAGTTGAATAATGATTCAAAGTTTTACAAGACTAGCAGTTGCTGATAATAGCGGAGCAAAAGAGCTTATGTGTATTAAGGTTTTAGGCGGCAGCAAGAGAAGATATGCCACGATTGGCGATGTGATCGTCTGCTCAGTAAAAAAGGCGCTTCCAAACGGCAAGATCAAAAAAGGTGCGGTTGTAAAAGCGGTTGTTGTTAGAACAAAAAAAGAGATTCACCGAGAAAATGGATCGCTTATCCGCTTTGACGAGAATGCAGCGGTTATCTTAGATAACAAACGAGAGCCTATTGGAACGCGTATTTTTGGACCAGTTGGTCGAGAGGTGAGATATGCTAACTTTATGAAGATTGTCTCGCTCGCTCCGGAGGTTTTATAATGTCAGTTAAGTTTAAAATTAAAAGAGGCGATGAGGTTAAAGTTATCGCTGGTGACGACAAAGGTAAGGTCGCAAAAGTGATCGCTGTTTATCCAAAAACAGCGCAGGTTTTAGTCGAAGGCGTCAATGTTGTGAAAAAAGCCGTTAAGCCAAGCGAGCAAAATACGCAAGGCGGCTTTTTGCCAAAAGAGAAGCCTATCCACATTTCAAATGTAAGTAAAGTTGAGGGTTAGTAGATGAGATTACAAGATAAATTTAATGAGGTTATTAAACCTGCGTTAGCAAAAGAGTTTAACTTGACAAATCCAATGCTGATTCCGTCATTAGAGAAAATTGTCATCAGCGTTGGTGCGGGCGATGCGGCAAAAGATGCGAAGTTGATGCAAAATATGGCTGACACGATCTCTTTAATCGCAGGGCAAAAGGCGGTCATCACAGTTGCTAAGAAGTCAGTTGCTGGCTTTAAAGTTCGTGACGGCTTCCCAGTTGGTATTAAAGTCACTCTAAGAAAAGACAATATGTATGCCTTTTTTGACAAGTTAATCAGCATTGCTTTGCCCCGCGTTAAAGACTTCCGCGGTTTAAGCAGAAGTGGTTTTGACGGACGCGGAAATTACAACTTTGGTCTTAACGAGCAACTAATGTTTCCAGAGGTTGTTTATGACCAAATTATGCGCACACACGGAATGAACATTACGATTGTAACAACCGCAAGTGACGACAAGCAAGCATTTAAATTGTTAGAATTATTTGGATTGCCTTTTGCAAAAGGAGCGAAAAATGGCTAAAAAATCTATGATAGCGAAGGCTGCAAGAAAGCCTAAATTCAGCTCTCGTGGCTACACAAGATGTCAAATTTGCGGACGCCCACACTCAGTGTATCGTGACTTTCAAATTTGTCGTGTTTGCTTACGAAAAATGGGCAATGAGGGCTTAATTCCGGGTCTTAAAAAAGCAAGCTGGTAAGGAGAAGAAGATGAATGATTTGATTTCAGATGGACTAACGCGCATTCGTAACGCGGCGATGAGACGGCTTGATACAACAAAACTTTTGCACTCAAATGTAGTTGAGGCGATGTTGAAAATCTTAGTTGAAAAAGGATATTTAGAGAGCTTTGAAGTTGTCGAGGATGGCAACAAAAAATTCCTAAATGTCGTTTTGAAATATGACGAAAACGGCAAAAGCGTGATCAACGAGATTAAGCGCGTTTCAAGTCCGGGCAGACGAGTTTATCAAGGCAAAGATGAGATTAAGCGATTTAAAAATGGCTACGGAACGATCATCGTCAGCACAAGCAAAGGCGTTTTGAGTAATGACGCTGCGCATAAAGCTGGCGTTGGCGGCGAGATTCTTTGCACTATTTGGTAATTGAGGTTTGAAAGTTTTTTGTGACTTGTCAAAACCAAATTTGATTTGCTTTTGGCGTTACAAAGACTTTCTTCATTTTTTTTACGGCATTGCGTTTTTAAACGACTAGACAAGTAAAGGAAAAATATGTCAAGGATTGGAAAACAACCGATTTCAATTCCAGCGGGACTTGAAGTCAAGTTAGAAGGTAGCGTTTTGCACTTCAAAAAGGCAAACAAAGACGCGCTTTTAGACACAAAAGATCATGTGAATGTTGAGATTAAAGACTCAAACATCATCTTCACGCCAAAGGGCGAGGATAGAAAATCTCGCGCGTTTTGGGGCACTTACCGCGCGCTTGCAAACAACGCAGTAATCGGTCTTACTGATGGTTTCAAAAAAGAGCTTGAAATCAACGGCGTTGGTTACAGAGCGGCAGTTAAAGGCAAGGTTTTAGAGCTTTTGCTAGGTTATTCTCACCCTATCAACTACGAATTGCCAGCAGGCATTGACGCTAGCGTTGAGAAAAATGTCATCACGATCAAAGGCAGCGACAAGCAAGTTGTAGGGCAAGTTGCCGCAGAAATTCGTGGTTTTAGAGAGCCAGAGCCATACAAAGGCAAAGGTATTAAATATGCTGATGAGCGAATTATTCGCAAAGCAGGCAAAACTTCTAAGAAATAGGGGTGAGAGATGGTAGCAAAAACTTTAAAGAAAAAAATCGAGCTTAGAATTAAGCGCAAAAAACGCGTAAGAGCGAAAATTTCAGGCATTCCAAGCAAGCCACGCATCTCAATATTCCGTTCAAACCGCACGATCTACGCTCAGGCGATTGACGATGTGAGCGCGACAACTTTGTGCGCTAGCAACGGCGGCAAGTTGGGCGTTAAAGCAAATGTTGAAGGAGCAAAAGTTTTAGGCGCAGACATCGCTGCTAAACTCAAAACTCTAAACATCACCGAGGCGTTATTTGACAGAAACGGATATTTGTATCACGGCGTAATCGCAGCTTTTGCACAAAGCGTTCGCGATAATGGTATCAAACTATAAGGAGATATGATGGCTAAGTATAACAGAGAAGAATTCGAAGAGACGATGGTTGATATCGGTCGTGTTACGAAGGTTGTTAAGGGCGGTAGGAGATTTCGCTTTACTGCACTTGTAGTTGTTGGTGACAGAAAAGGGCATGTTGGCTTTGGTTATGGCAAAGCAAAAGAGGTTCCAGACGCTACTAGAAAGGCTGTTGATGACGCGTTTAAAAACATCATCAAAGTCAATCTTAAAGGCAACACAATTCCTCACGATGTTGAAGTGAAATTTAATTCAAGCAAAATCTTGCTTAAACCAGCTAGCGAAGGTACAGGCGTTATCGCAGGTGGCGGTGCGCGTCCTGTTATCGACCTAGTCGGCATTAAAGACATTTTGACAAAGTCGCTTGGCTCAAACAACTCAGCAAATGTTGTTCGCGCGACAATCAAAGCACTTAGTATGCTTAAAGCATAAGGAGAGACAATGGGTTTAGAGAGTTTGAAAAAAGCAGTCGGTTCTACTCACAAAACTAAGAGGATCGGCAGAGGTCAAGGCAGTGGCTGGGGCAAAACAGCTACAAAGGGCGGCAAGGGACAAACAGCGCGTAAAGGTTACAACGAAAAAAGAGGCTTTGAAGGCGGACAACAACCGCTTCAACGCAGGTTACCAAAAGTTGGTTTTACTAGCAAATTTCAAAAGCCTTATGTTATCAATGTAGATAAAATTACAGCAGTTTCTACTCTTGCAGAGATTACGCTAGACTCACTCAAAAGCGTCCATAAATTTTCAAGTAGCGTTCAGTGCGTTAAGCTTATTGGAAACGGCGCAAAAGAGTTAGCTGCGAAAATCAAAGACGAAAATGTAAAAACTAGTGGCAGGGCGTAATGAATAAGGCGTTATTAAATAAAATCTTTATCACCTTAGGGTTTTTATTTGCGTATAGGGTGCTGGCATATGTGCCAGTTCCTGGTGTAAATGTTGAGGTGATTAAAGAATTTTTTGATTCAAATTCAAATAACGCACTAGGAATGTTTAATATGTTTAGCGGTAATGCGGCTGAGAGGCTTAGCATTATCTCGCTAGGCATTATGCCATACATTACAGCTTCGATCATTATGGAGCTTTTAGCCGCGACTTTTCCAGCGCTTGGAAAGATGAAAAAAGAGCGTGACGGGATGCAAAAATATGTCCAAATCATCCGCTACGCGACAATTTTCATCACGCTCATCCAAGCAGTTGGTGTAAGCATCGGATTGCAAACGCTAAGCGGGCGAGGCGGGGCAAATGCGATTATGATCGATATGAACCTTTTCATCGCCATTAGTTGTATCTCAATGATGTGCGGGACAATGCTTTTGATGTGGATCGGTGAGCAGATTACCCAACGAGGCATCGGCAACGGCATTAGCCTCATCATCTTCGCTGGTATCGTCAGCGGAATTCCAAGCGCCATTAGCGGGACAATCAACCTTGTCAATACTGGTGAGATGAACTTTTTGGTGGTTTTAGGAATTTTGGCTGTGATTTTAGGCACGGTGGGTTTTGTAATTTTTGTCGAAATGGGCGAGAGGCGCGTGCCGATCTCATACCAACGCAAAACGGTTATGCAAAACCAAAACAAACGCATTATGAACTACATTCCGATCAAGCTCAATCTTAGCGGCGTCATTCCGCCGATTTTTGCGAGTGCGATCCTAATGTTTCCAAGTACGATTTTGCAGGCAAGTCAAAACAAATATGTCCAAATGGTGAATGATTTTCTCAATCCAAATGGCTATTTTTTCAATGTTTTGACATTTTTGTTCGTCATTTTCTTTGCCTTTTTCTACGCTTCGATCACCTTTAACTCAAAGGACATTAGCGAGAATTTAAAGAGGCAAGGCGGCTTCATCCCGGGCGTTAGACCGGGCGAGAGCACGGCGACTTTTCTAAACGATGTCGCGAGCAGGCTGACTTGGAGCGGGGCGATCTACTTAGGACTCATCTCGACAATCCCGTGGGTTTTAGTCAAATTTATGGGCGTACCGTTTTACTTTGGTGGCACAAGCGTTTTGATCGTAGTTTCTGTTGCGCTTGACACAATGCGTAAGATCGAAGCTCAGGTTTATATGAGCAAATACCAAACGCTAAATGCGGTTGGGCTTTAAGGGTTAAGAGGCGCAAGCCTCTTAGCTCGACTCACCTTTTTCACCTTTTGTAATTCACCTTTGGCAACTTGCTTTTCGCACCCACTTCTTGCAACCGCGTTTTGCAAAATTGTCAAAATCAAATTTGATTTTAGCGCGCTGTAAAAACCAAAATTTTAAGAGTTATAAAGCCTATTTGGGTAGAATGAAGCTTTTACTACAAGGGGCTAAAATGAAGATGTGGCAAGGCAGGTTTTCTCAAAGTAGCAGCGAACTTTTGGAGCATTTCAACGCGTCTATTTTTTTTGACAAGGAGCTTTTCGAAGAGGACATTCAAGGCTCGATCGCGCATTCGCAAATGCTGGCAAACTGCGGCATCATCTCGCGCGAGGACGCAAGTGAGATGAAACGCGTGTTGCAGCTGGTTTTGGAGGAGATCCGCGCGGGAAAGTTTGAGTTTAAGGTGGGGGATGAGGACATTCATATGGCGGTTGAAAAGCGTCTTGGCGAGCTAGTCGGCACGCAAATTGCAGGGCGACTTCACACCGCAAGAAGCCGAAACGACCAAGTCGCAACCGACTTTCGCCTCTTTTGCCAAAAATCCACCGCCCAACTCTCGCACCTCACAAAAGGGCTCATCCTCGAACTTGTCAAAATCGCCAAACCGCACACGCAAACTCTGCTGCCGGGCTACACACACTTGCAGCACGCTCAACCGATCTCGCTAGCCTTTTGGGCGATGGCTTACGCGGCGATGTTTTGTAGGGATGTCGAGCGGCTCAACGCCTCTTACAAACGAGCAAACTTCTCGCCACTTGGCAGCGCGGCACTTGCGGGCACACCGCATCCAATCAACCGCTTTGAGAGCGCCTCACTGCTTGGCTTTGACGCGCCTTGCTTTAACGCAGCAGACGGCGTGAGTGACAGAGACTTTGCGTTGGAGCTGCTTTTTAACATCAGCGTCATTTTCACGCACACTTCTAGGCTTTGCGAAGAGTTGATTTTGTGGAATTCGAGCGAGTTTAAATTCATTGAGATTAGCGATCGTTTTGCGACTGGGTCGAGTATTATGCCGCAGAAGAAAAATCCAGATGTCGCGGAGTTGATCCGCGGTAAAACGGGGCGCGCGCTTGGAAATTTGGTCGGACTTTTCACCACCTTAAAGTCGCTTCCGCTTGCTTACAACAAAGATATGCAAGAGGACAAAGAGGGTGTTTTTGACAGCGTTAAGGCGGCAAACGAGTCGCTTGTGATTTTAACGGCGATGCTTGGCGAGGTTGAGTTTTTGACGGAAAATATGCTGAATGCGGCGAAAAAAGGACATCTTAGCGCGACTGACTTGGCGGACTTTTTGGTGCGTGAAGCAGGCGTGCCGTTTCGCGAGGCGCATTTCATAGTCGGGCACTGCGTGGCAAAGGCGGAGAGCTTGGGCGTGGATCTAAGCGAGCTTGACTTGGCGGCGTTGCAAAGTGTGGATGAAAGGATTACGGCAGAGGCGATGAGTGCGCTTGGGCTGCAAAATTCGATGAACGCAAGGCAGAGTTACGGCGGCACAAGCCAGAGGCAGGTTGAGACGCAGATCGCGTTTGTGGAGAATTTCTTGGCACAAAATTAGTCAAATTCGGTTTTGACAAATTCGCTAAAATGTCAAAACCAAATTTGAGATTTCTAGGCGTGTGGAGTTGAAAATCGCGTTTTAAATTCGGTTTTTGCAAATTTCAAAAACCCCGCAAACGCCATATAACACGCAAAAAACCACTTTTTAAGGAGAGAGTTTGAAGAGGATTCACTTTGTTGGCATCGGCGGGATCGGCATCTCGGCGATCGCTAAATTTCTTTTGCAAAAGGGCTATTTTGTAAGCGGTAGCGACATAGCAAAAACGCAGACAACAACCGAACTTGCCTCTCTTGGAGCAGTGGTCACAACGCCTCACAACGCACAAGCTGTGAGCGAGGCAAAGCCAGACTTGCTTGTGTATTCAGCGGCGATCAAGCCCACAAACGAGGAGATCGTCCGCGCGCGCGAGATGGGCGTTTTGGTGCTTTCAAGGAAGGAGTTGCTGCTGGATTTGTTACGCGAGATGAAGGTTTTTGCGGTCGCAGGCGCACACGGCAAAAGCACGACAAGTGCGATGCTCTCAGCCATTCTAGGCGGCAACGCGATCATCGGCGCGATCGCAAAGGAATTTGGGTCGAATATGCGCTTTGATGTTAGCAGTAACGAGGTCGTTTTTGAAGCAGACGAGAGCGACAGCAGCTTTTTGAACTCAAACCCCTACCTCGCCATCGTCACCAACGCAGAACCTGAGCATATGGAACATTACGGCTTTGACTTGACGAAATTTTACGCCGCTTACGAAGAGTTTTTAAACAAGGCGACACTTCGCGTGGTGAGTGACGCGGACGAGTTTTTGCGTGGCTACAAAGACGCGGTGCATCTAAAAGAGGGCGATGTCAAAAACATCCGCGTGAAGCTAAACGGACGCGAGCCTTACACGGCGTTTGAGCTTAAAGACTACGGCGAGTTTGAGGTTTATGGGCTTGGCGAGCATATCGCCATTGACGCAGCGCTTGCGGTTTTGGGTGCGGTTGCTTTGCGCTCACGGGAGGCTTTGGAGACGATTCGCAACAACCTCCGCCGCTACAAAGGGACAAAAAAGCGTTTTGACATTTTAGTGACAAGGGAGAATTTCGCGCTTGTAGATGACTACGGACATCACCCAACCGAGATCGCCGCTTCGCTTCAAAGTGCAAAACTCTACGCGCAAATGCTAGGTTTAAAGCAGATCACGGCTGTCTTTCAGCCGCATAGATTTACCCGCTTAAAGGCGAATTTGCGGGGCTTTAAAGAAGTTTTTGAGGGCGTGAGGCTTGTCGTTTTGCCAGTTTATGCGGCGGGCGAGGCGGACAACGGCATCAACCTTAAAGACGAGTTTGCAGGAGCAACATTTTCTTCGCGCGTGTGGCGTGAGGGCGAGTTTTTGAAGCTTGAAAATGGCGAGGTTTTGAACGAGGGTTTGGTGATCGGTTTTGGCGCGGGCGATGTGAGTGATATGCTGCGAGGGTTTAAGTAACAAATTCGGTTTTTACAAATTTCAAAAACCCCGCAAACGCCATATAACACGCAAAATTTGGCAAAAGGAGTGAAGTTGAGAAGTCTCATTTTGGCGTTGATATTTTTGATTTTGGTCGCGGTTTTACTCGGGGTGATTCGACAAAATTTTTCGCTTAAAATTCGGCTGGTTTTAGCCTTTCTTTTGCTTTTGCTTGGCGTGAGTTGTTACTTGTATGTCAAAGACACGGCGGCTCAAAGCAGCCAGACAAAGGAGCTTGTCGGTGCGTTTAGCAGCGGCAAAACTCTCGACTGCGGCGGCGTGAATGTCAGCACAAAGACGCACTTTTTGGAGCTAGGCACACAGAGTTTTGTGGCAAAACAGCGGCAGGACTTCACAGGAGAGCATCTTAGCATCCAGCGGTGCAGAGTGCTTTTTAAGAGGTTTTTTTGAGAAGTTTTGCGCGTTTAATGTGAGTTAAATTCGAATTTGGTTAAATTACAACATTTCATTACAAGGAGAGAAGATGGATATTAAGAAGATTGCGGCGGGGTCGAACCCAGACAAGCTCAATGCGGTGATCGAAATCCCGTTTGGCAGTAATGTCAAATACGAGCTAGACAAGGAGAGTGGGGCGGTTTTTGTTGATCGCGTGCTTTACTCGGCGGTTTTCTACCCAGCAAACTACGGCTTCATCCCAGCTACGCTCGCAGATGACGGCGATCCGGCGGATGTTTTGGTGCTTTGTGACTACGCGCTTCAAGCAGGCAGCGTCATTCCGTGCAGGCTTGTTGGCGTGCTAAGTATGAGTGACGAAGCGGGGCGAGACGAGAAGCTCATCGCCGTGCCAGTGAGCAAAATCGACCCGCGATATGACGAAATTCAAAACATTAACGACATCTCAAAGGCGACTTTGGCGAGGATCAAAGAGTTTTTTGAGACATACAAAAACTTAGAGAAGGGCAAATGGGTTAAGGTTGAGGGCTTTGAGGGCAAGGACAAAGCTGAGGCGATTTTAGCAAAAGCGATCGCAAACTACAAGTAAGCAAAAGCGCGCAAACGCCGTGTTATATGGCACTTGCGCGGTTTTTGAATTTGTTAAAATCAAATTTGGTTTTAACAAATTCGCCCTTCAAACTCGCAACTTTCTCACAACTTTTTTCAAATTTCGCCATTTCCCTTGACAAACACTAGGTGTAATGTTTTATAATATCAAAACCAAATTTGATTTACGCATTTTCACACAAAGGAGCATTTATGCAAGAGTATATTTCACAAGCAATGAGCGGTGCGAAAATCGCCGCAAAAGGCTACGCGGTGGCGGATAAAAACGCCAAATTTATGCCATACAAATTCACACGCCACGCACTTGGCGAGCGTGATATTTTGATGGAGATTTTGTTTGCTGGCATTTGCCACAGCGACATTCACAGCGCAAGAAGCGAGTGGGGCGAGGGTATTTACCCTATGGTGCCAGGACACGAAATCGCAGGGCGCGTCATCGCCGTAGGGAGCAAGGTGAGCAAATTCAAAGTCGGCGATTATGCGGGCGTTGGTTGTATGGTAAATTCGTGCGGCAAGTGCGAAGCGTGCAAGGCAAGCAACGAGCAGTTTTGCCAAAACACCATTTTCACCTACAACTGCAAGGACTGCTTCCACGAGGACGCCCCAACTTACGGCGGTTACAGCGACAACCTTGTCGTAAGCGAGGACTTTGCCGTAACCGTGCCGCAAAACGCTCCGCTTGACAAGGTTGCGCCGCTTTTGTGCGCGGGCATTACGACTTATTCGCCGCTTAAATTTAGCAAGGTGGGTGCGGGCAAAAAGGTAGGCGTTGCGGGCTTTGGCGGGCTTGGAGTGATGGCGGTAAAATACGCGCTGAAAATGGGCGCTGAGGTTTTCGTTTTTGCGCGCAACAAAAATAAAGAGCAAGACGCCTTAAAACTAGGCGTCAAGGCACTTTACACCACAGACAAGCTGAGCGAAATAAAAGAACGCTTTGACTTAATCATCTCCACAATCCCAACCGCCTATGAGCCTATGGACTATGTGCGGCTGCTTGGTTATGGCGGAGAGTTTTGCGTAGTGGGGCTTCCACCTGCTGAGGTGATGCCACAAATCGCGATAAACTCGCTTGTTTTTGCAGGACACCGCCGCGTGTATGGTTCTATCATCGGCTGTATGAAAGAAACGCAAGAAATGCTTGACTTTTCGCTAGCTCACGGCATTTACCCAGAAACCCAAATCATCACAGCCGATAAGATAGACGAAGCCTATGAAAAACTCACCACAGGCAAGGCGAAATTCCGCTATGTCATCGACATAAAAAAGTCGAAATTTTAAGGCTTTGAACGGACAAAACCAAACACCTTTTGCGTGTAAATTTACGCGCAAAAGGCGACAGAAAGGACAAAAATGAGCTACACCATCATCGATGTAGAAAGGCAAACGGGCATTTCATCGCGCACACTGCGCTTTTGGGCGAGCAAGGGGCTTTTCCCTTTCACCCAGCTAAGCGAATTTTCATCATTAAACTTTCTTTGCGTTTAAAAATTTCGCAAGGATTAAGTTTAAATTGTAGCATTTTAGCACTTTCTCGCCCATTATCACCACCCTTTCGCTGAATGGTGATTTTGCCAAGTTTTAAGTTGCCTTGTTTTGTGATTTGAGCCTTACCAGCGTAAAAATTCATCGTTTCATTCATTGATAAAATTTCCCATTTTAAAGGCTCATTTTTTACTTTTAACACCACCAAAAACCACTCTGCGGCAAATTTTCCACTCCCTTTTAAAATATCACTTAAAATTAAAATTTGATTGCGTTCAAACCATTGTAAAATAGCATTTATTTCGCTTTCATTCATCTCATCAAAAAACATTCGCCTATCATCTCTTGTGCTTTTATAAGGCATTATTTCGCCTGTGTAAAGCTTTAAAATTCGCTCAATTTCATCATCAAAACCCCACAATTTTTTGTATGTTGCCACCCACCTTTTATCGATTTGGTTAAATCCTCGTGGATTGCTGACTAATTTCACGGATAAATTTTGCGCATCAATGAGCGTTTTAAGCTTTATGGTGATTTGCACTCGCACTTGCAAATCAGCCTTATAACTTCCTTTTATCTTTTCAGCCCAAACATATTCGATTTCGTTTAAATCATAGCCCATTTTTATCAAGCAATCCCTTGCTAAATCGCTTTTTTGCCAACTATTAAATTCATTTATCACAAATTCTTCGTTTAAAAAGCCATTTTTTGCTGTTTGTGAGCCAAGCATTATTTTATCCACAAAGCACCTCCAAAAGCCTTTTGACAAGTGCTTTGATAACATTCACGCTCATTGCGTTTCCACATTGTCTTAAAATATCGCTAGTTTTTAAGTCCTTTATCTTACTTTTTAAATTTTCTAACTCGCCAAAGCCTTGTAGTTTTAAGGCTTCAAGTGCGTTAAGTTTATAAATTTCGCCTTTAAATGAGTAAAGAAGTCCTTGTCTGTCACGTCTTAAAGTAGGGCATTTGTTTTCGTAAATTCTCAAATTACTTTGTCTGGTGTCGATGATGAGAAAATCGCGTTTTAAAATTTCATCTAATTGAATGCGGTTTTTGTTGTATTTGTTGTTAAGATATTTAATAAAAGTTGGATTTGCCGTGTCAAATTTGTTTTCAGGGCTAGGATTTAAAAACTCTTTTAGGCTTTTACAATACCCCTCATTAGTCAGGGGCTTAAAGAAATCAGCTTTTATTTGCAAATCTTTTCTAAAACCGACAAAATAAATTCGCTCTCTCATTTGTGGCAAGTCAAAATTTTGCGTGTTTAAAAGCTTGGATTGCACAGCGTAACCGCTTTTGCAAAAAAATTCAATTTTTTTGCAAATTTTTGAATTTAGCCCTTGACAAACACTAAGTGTAATGCTTTATAATGTCAAAATCAAATTTGATTTTGACAATTTAGCTTAAAGCAGGTTTTTCTCTTTTAAGATGACATACATTTTTAGCGTGGAGATGAAGAAAGTGAGGATCGCAGGTCCTAAAATGAGCCCCCAAAAGCCAAAGGTCGAAATTCCAGCGAGCATCGCCAAGAAGATGAGAAGTTCGTTGATGTTTGTTGGCGTGGTGACAAGTTTTTCGTTGATCCATTTGATGATGAATGGCTTGACGAAGGTGTCGGCGACAAGCGAGATGACGATGACTGAGTAGGCAAAAATCCAAAGTGCCGAGTAAAGCCCTGAGGTGGCGAAGTCATAAACGCTCAAAGGCACATAAGCTAGCGCGCCGCCGACAACTGGGATGAGCGAGCTGATCGCAAGCAGGATGCCCCAAAGCACGCCGTTGTAGCCAAAGAGGCTTGCGATGAGCGCAAAGAGCGCGCCTTGAAGAAGCGCCATACACACCGTTGAGTAAAGCACAACCGCCATTACATTACTCACTTCACGCAAAATGTCGTCAATTTCCTCTTTTTGGATGGGGATGACGGATTTGAGGTAGATGACAAGTTCAGTGCCGTAGAGGTTGGCAAAAAAGTAAAAGATGCAGATGAGCGAGACATCGGCGATGATCTTCACGCTTGATTTTGTAAAATCGCCCATATAACCAAGAATTTGCTTTACAAGCGTGTTGAGATCGACCTCGCTGAGGGCTTCTAGAATTTTTGGTTTTAAAAACGCCAAAGACTCGGGCAAAAAGTCAAATTCGTAGTTTTTAAGCGTGGTGAAAGTGGCAACAAGCGTGGCTTTGTCAAAGCCTTTGACCGCCGCGGCAAGCTCGGCAACGGCGTAGGCAAACGGGGCGATGAGAAACAAGACTAGCAAGGCAGTCGAACAAAGGGCGGCTAAGACCTTTCGTCCTTTTAGGAGGCGGAGGAATTTGACATTGACATTCGAAGTCGCCACCGCAAGCAGCGAGCCTATGGTGATGACGAGTAGAAAGTCCTTGAAAAGGTAGAGCACGAGGCACAAGACCACGAGGATGAAGGTGATGATGAAAACGCGTCCCTTTTGCACGGCTGCCTCCTTGCGCGACTTTTGGGCTAATTTTAACGCAAAATGTGAATTTCTGGCTTAAAGCGGCAAAATGAGGCTAGAATTTGTTATAATCTGCGCAAAACACAGGACAAACTAAGGAAAGTTGATGAAAAATTTTTCAAATTTGATTTACGCAAAATGGCGAGTGGCAAGTTTGCTTTTGGCTTGTTGTAATTTGCGCTAGTTTATGGTATCATTTTGCTTAAAATCGTATTTGTTGAGGTGAGGAGAAGAAGTGAAAAAGTATGATTTGATTTTCAGTATCGGGCAGGCTTGCTCTTGCACGGATGCGTTAAGAAGGGCTGGTTTGCAGCTGCACTCTTACCCTTTTGACTGGCTTTTTGGCGCGGACTTTGCGGGCAGAGTCGGCATCTTGCTTAACGACTTTAAACGCTTCATCGACAAAGAGGATTTGGAATGGTTTTACTCAGAAAAAAGCATCTCCTGCGAGGCTTACAAAAACAACTTTAACGGCTTGGTTTTTAACCACGACTTTCTTAGCAGCACCGAATTTGGCGTGATGCACCGCCAAGTTTTGGAAAAATACAACAGGCGAATTGCGCGCTTGCAAACGCAGATCGCCAACGCTTCAAAAATCCTGCTGGTTTATGTCGAACAGCCTTTCGTGGGGCAGCCGCCGACTGCGGACGAGACGCTTGAAGGCAGTTTGCAAAAACTTAGAGCAAAATACCCAAACAAAAGTATCGATCTGCTTTATTTTTACAACGATTTTAGCTTTAAGCCACTTGAATTTCAAAAAGAGCGCACGCACGAGGGCGTCTTTAAGGTTGTTGGGAACTACAAGGATATGACAAGAATGGCACAGGGCGAGGAGCATATTGTGGATTTGAAATTCTTTGACGAACAGTTAAAAGACATTCGCCTAAACACTCCGCTAAGCTACAAAATCAAGCGTTTTTTGCAAAAGTTTGCCGTCAAGCTAGTGCCGTTTAGGGCGTTAAGAAGACGGCTTAGAAAGGAGTGGAAAATTTAGTCCAAATCGCCCAAATCCGCTTAAACTTGGCGGCAAGTTTAAGCAACGCGCGGTAAAATGTTTAAAAAGGCGAAAAGTATGATACCATTTAACAAACCATTTGTCATCGACAAAGAGATTGACTACATCAAAGAGGCGATCGAGCGCGGCGTCATCCGCGGAGACGGCGAATTTAGCGCAAAATGCCACAACTTTTTGCAAGAGCAACTTCCCGCCAAAAAGGCGCTTTTAACGCACTCTTGCACCGCAGCACTTGAAATGGCGGCGATCCTTGCGGGCATTGAGGCGGGCGATGAGGTGATAATGCCTTCATACACCTTTGTTTCAACCGCAAACGCTTTTGTGTTACGAGGCGGCGTGCCTGTGTTTGTGGATGTCAAACCTGAGACGAAAAACATTGACGAAAATCTCATCGAAGCCGCCATAACAAGCAAAACAAAGGCGATCGTCCCTGTGCATTACGCTGGCGTGGCGTGCGAGATGGATAAGATTATGCAGGTTGCCAAAAAACATAATTTAATCGTCATAGAAGACGCCGCACAAGGCGTTTGGAGTGAGTATAAAGGGCGAAAACTTGGCACGATCGGCGACATCGGCTGCTTTTCTTTCCACGAGACGAAAAATGTCATTAGCGGTGAGGGGGGGGGCAATCGTCATCAACAATGACAAATTTATACAAAGAGCCGAAATCATCAGAGAAAAAGGGACAAACCGCTCGCAATTTTTCCGCGGCGAGGTGGATAAATACACTTGGGTGGATGTCGGCTCGTCTTACCTGCCTTCTGACATCATCGCCGCTTTTTTATACTCTCAACTTGAAAACATCGACAAAATCAACAACAAAAGGCTGCAAATTTGGAGTGAGTATCACCGCTTTTTTGAAAAATACGAAAAAGCAGGCTTTGTAAAACGCCCATTTGTGCCGCAAAACTGCACGCATAACGCGCATATGTATTACATTTTGTTTGAAAATCTGCAAAAAAGAGGCGAGTTTATCTCTTGCCTTAAAGAAAATGACATAAACCCAGTCTTTCACTACATCCCGCTTCACTCTTCACCTTCTGGAATGAAATTTGCTAGAACTTGTGGGGATATGCGCGCGACAAATCAAATCTCCGACACTCTTGTACGAATGCCGCTTTTTTACAACCTCTCGCAAAGCGAGCTGAGGCGCATTTTTGAGTGTGTGGCGGAGTTTTTTGCGAGGTGGTAGGATGTTTTTGACGCGGTTAAAACTCTTGTTAAAGACTCTTTTTTACCTGCAACTAAGCAACTTCAACAAGGCTTTAAAAAGCTGCAAAATGCTTGTGGAGAGCGACTTAACGCCGTTTGCTAAAAAGGCGGATTACAACAAAATCGTAGAGAAGATCGCAGAGAGGATGGTTGCGTGCCGAAAAATTGAGCCAAAAAAGGTTGATATTTCAGGCTACAAGACGCGAGTGTTGCTTTTAAACTCGGAGATTTACGACTCGGGCGGGCATACGCAAATGGCAATTCAGTTTGCGGAGGCGTTTGCGGGCGAGTATGAAATTTTTGTTTATCTAACAAATTTTTTTGACACAAAACACGAGACCGCGCCCGTGAAGTCGGCGGTTTTGCAGGGTTTGGCAGCGGAGTATTACAAGTCGCAAAAAAGCAGGCTGGACGAGAAAGTTGTCGAGCTTTACGACTACATCATCCGCCGCAAAATCACGACTATTAATGTCAATATGCATATGCAAGATGTCGTAAGTTGCGCGGTTTTGTATCTGCTGAAAAAACACACAAACATCAACATTATCTTTTGGAATCACGGAAGTCACTGGTATAGCCTAGCGACTTGTTACGCCAAAAAGATCGTCTTTGGGTGCAAAAACGGCGAGATCATCACGCCTTATCTTCAAGGGCAGGACAATGTCATCTCTTTGCCGTTTTTGATGACTCGTAAGGTTGAGGCGAATTTGTCAAAACCGAATTTGAAAGAGTCGCTTGGCATCCCGCAAGAGGCGTTTGTCACGCTTACAGGTTGTGGCAGAGAGAAGCTTGGTGCAGAGTATTTTGAGTTGATTAGGCGAATTTTGCAAAGCAACGAGAGGATTTACCACATCTGGGTTGGCGGCGCGGGTGAGAGTGACGCGGAGTGTAAAATCAACTCAAAACGCTTTGTCAAAACCGAATTTAGCCCCGACTTTGACTCTTTCATCGCCGCTTGCGACCTCTACATCGACAGCTTTCCACAAGGAAGCGCATTGACTCTGGTTGATTGCATTAGGCAAGGCAAGCCCGTTGTTATCAAAATCAACGAAGAGTTTAGGTTTAAAAGCTTCGAGGAATATCTCTGCGAGGGTTACGAACTTGCGAGTGTGACAAGCGAGGGGATGTTTGCGGGCGTGACGCGGCTAGCTAGCGACAAGGCGTTTTACAGCAAGATGCGAGAGAAGGTTTTGACGCACTACAAAAACACCTACACGCTTGAAGTCGCCAAGCCGTTGTATGAAAAACTGATCGTCTAAGGAGGCAAAATGCAGGTCATAAACGCCGAGTGGGAGAGGCGAAATTTTGGGATGCAGGTTTATGAAATTTTGTTAGATGAGGCGGATTTAGAGCGGTTTGACGAGGTTTTGCGGTGGCTGCGAGGGCAGAATTTCAAAGAGAGTTATGTCGTTGTAAAGTTGCCCGTTGGCGACCTTAAAGCCTTGCACGCCCTTGAAGATGAGGGGTTTAGGTTTTTAGAAACTCAGCTGTTTTTTACCGAGCATTTTACGCCAAAACAGGCGGCGGGCGAGGCGGCAAAACAGGCGGCAAGTCGCGTTACAAAGCGAGTTGTGCAAAAGACAAAAGAGGCGTGGGAGAGGGTGATTGAGAAGATCAGCGTGGGGATGTTTGCGACTGACAGAGTGAGTTTAGACCCGCATTTAGGAAACGAAATCGCCCACAAGCGTTACCAAAACTGGTGCAAAGACCTCTTTGAGAAGCCAAATTCGTTTATGGTTGTGGGCGAGCTAGACGGCGAGGAGTATTGTTTTGGAATTTACCTAGACAACGGCGAGAGCGTGGATATCGTCCTAAACGGCATTTTTGAGAGCCACAAAGGTTTGGGGCTTGGCGGCACTTTGCTTGAAGGCGTCTCACCACTTAAAAAAACGACAACGACCTCTTCGAACAACCCAGCCGCCGTTAAGGTTTATGGGCGTGGCGGGATGATCGTGAGTAAAGAGTTGTATGTTTTACGGAAGATTTACTAGCGTTTGTGGATTTGTCAAATCAAATTTGATTTACGCAAATTTGAGCCGCGACTCAAAGGCTTGCCAAAACCGCAAAAGTCGAATTTTGCCTGCTTTTTAACCCACTTCAACCTTCTACGCGCGCTTTGTCAAGGCAGGGCGTTTAGTTTTGTTTGACATTTTATTTAAGGGATGTTATAATTTGTGCGTTTTTGACGAAATTTTACTTAGTTGCAAGAGAGGAGAGAGATGAAAAATTCGGCAAATTTAGCAGACAATTCGCTAAGTCAAAACGCGAATTTTTGGGCGAAGTTAAAGGCGCTTTTTGCCTTGTCAAAACGGGCGAAGGTCTTTTTTGCCGCGTTAAGCGTTGTCGCTGCGATCGGGATTTTGGGCGCTTTTGCCTTGCAGATTTGGGCTAATGGCAGAGTAGAGAGGGCGAATTTAACCCTAAGCGCAAAGTTAAATGCAAACACCTACACTGCAAAAGCGCATTTTGAAAAACTCGGTTTTTTGCTGTGCTCAAATAGTGTCGCTCACATCAACATCAAAGATGTCCAGTGGGTCGCGCCGATCAACAAAAGCGCCGTTAGCAAATTTGAAAGCAACCGCCGTGACATCAAATTCAGCACTTCGCAGGATTTGAGCAAACTTAGCGGGAAAAAGCTCGGCGTGATGGAGTATGAGGCGGATTTTACGCCGCTTTTAAAAACGATCGCGAAGTTTTACCTCATCGCCCTCTTTGCGGCGTATTTATGTTTCGTTTTATGCAAAGTGTTTGGCATAAACTTAGGCAAAATGGTGCAGTTTTTAAACCAAAAGTCACTTCCGCAAGCACTTTGGCAAGGCTACAAGACGGTCAATCCTTTATACCGCCACGCGTTTTGGATCGTCTTCATCGCGTGTAATGTCGTTTTTGCGTTTGACACGGCTCAGTTTTTGTGGGGGCGCGAGTCGTGGTGGCCGACATTTGGCGGTGATATGGGAACTTGGATGACAAGGCAAGGGCGATACACGCAAAACGCCATTGCGGTGCATCTGACGCAAAATTTGGTCTTGCCTGTTTTAAACAACGCCTTGGCTTTTGCGGCTCTTAGCGTAGCTAGCATTTTGCTCTGCGTTTATCTTGGCATCACGCGCAAGCTGTGGGTTTGGGTGGTTGTTGGTTTCGTGCTGACTCTCTCGCCATTTACCCTTGCGAGAATGTATTTTACATATCAAGTCGCTGGGCTTTTCATCGCCTTGGCGATTGGCATTTTAGGCTTTGTTTTAGCCAAAAAAGCAGGCGAATACGGCGTTAATTCCGCTCAAAATGGTGGGGGATTGCCACTCGCTTAACGCGCAAACAAGCCAAAATTCGCTAGACGCTTCACCAAATTTAAACAAATCTTACCACAAATTCAAACCCTACGCCCTTTGCCTTTTGTCGATCTTCTGCATCCATTGGGGCATAGCAAGCTACCAACCTTTCATTGACACTTCGCTCGTCTTGCTTTTTGGTGGGATTGTCGCGATCATCCTCGACAACAAGGGCGACTTAAAACTTTCATTTTACAAGTCTCGCTTTCTCATCCTTGGTGTCATCCTTGCGGCGATTTCTTACAAAGTCGTGACCGACATCCTCAAAAAGCTTGATATCGTTCAAAACGAATACAACAATCAGATGATCGCTTTAAGCGACCTGCCTGAGCGCATTGTCTTTACCGTCAAGCTCTCGTTTAAATATCTATTTGCTTACGATGTGCCGTTTATGCCATCGTTCATTGCGGTTTTGTTTGGCGTGTTTGCGGTGGCGTTGGTGGTTTTGCTCTTTGCCTCAAAGCTGCGTAAAAGCGCAAAATTTAGCATTTTGATTGCACTTTGCGGGATGGTTGTCGCAAGCCAAACGCACATCGCGTTGTCAAAAACGCTCAGCACGGGCATCGTTACTGATTTTTACGGCTTGTTGTTTTTGCGCGTGGCGATCCTCATCCTCGTATTTAAGCTGATCGCCCAATCTAGCAAATCGCAAACCTTGTGGCAAAATTTAGCCTTCGCGCTCTCGTTTGTGGTGGTTTGGGCGTGCGTGATCCAGTCACTGAACGCGCAAAAAATTCATAAACTCTCTATGGATCGCGACTTTGCTTATATCAACCGCGTAGTAAGCCGCATCGAGCAAAGCCCGAATTTTAGCTATAACAAACAATATTGCGGCATAATGTTTGGCAAGCCTGAAAACCGCTTCACACAAGGCTTTAACACGGATATATTGCCACTTTGGGCGATGCACGGCGTTTTTATGAATACAATGTCAAAAAATGTTTTTAAGAGATGCAAGGTTTATAGCGATTTGATGCAAAATCACCAAGATAAACGCTGGCAAGAAAAAACATTTCAAAACCTCGTCTCTCGTCTTTACAAAGCAGGAATTTTAGACAAACTACAACCTTTTCCGCACAAAGATTCAGTAGTGGTTTTTGAGAATATCATCGTCTTTGTCGCCTCAAAAGGCAATTTAGACAAAATTCGCGCTAATTTCAAGGCGCAAAACAATGGAGCAGTAAAATGAAAAAAGAAATAGATTGCCACGAATTTACTCACGCAGATGCAAGGCTTGCAAGCAACTCTTGCAACGACAGCGAGGCGGCAGCCCCAAAACTCGCTCCAAAGTTAGCAATAGTCGTGCCTTGCTACAACGAAGAAGCCGTTGTAGCCCACACTTACAACGCACTTTGCCAAAAGCTTAACTCACTCATCGCCCAAAATCTCATCGCCAAAGAGAGCTTTTTGTGTTTTATTGATGACGGTAGCAAGGATAAGACTTGCGAGCTTTTGCTTTCGTTGAAAACTCCCCAACACAAACTCATCAAACTCACCCGCAACTACGGACACCAAAACGCCCTTTTGGCTGGACTTCATTTTGTCAAAGACAAATGCGATTGCGTAGTGAGTATGGATTGTGATTTGCAAGATGATATCAACGCCATTGATGAAATGCTTGCGAAATTTAAAAGTGGTGCGGATATTGTCTATGGCGTGCGAAAGGCAAGAGATAAAGACACAGCGTTTAAAAAATACACCGCACTTGGCTTTTATAAATTTATGCAAATAATGGGCGTGAAAATCCTTTACAACCACGCTGATTACAGGCTTTTATCGCACAGGGCGTGTGAGAATTTGCTTGAATTTAAAGAAGTGAATTTGTTTTTGCGCGGAATCGTGCCTTTGGTGGGACACAAAAGCGAAGTGGTGTATTATGAACGGGGCGCACGCTTTGCGGGCGAGAGCAAATACCCCTTTGCCAAAATGCTCGCCTTTGCGCTTAATGGCATCACAAGTTTTAGCATAGCTCCCTTGCGTTTGATGAGCGTGCTGGGCGTGGTTTTGTTTTTTGCTTCTGTGTTTTACGGGGCGTATGTGCTTTATTTGAAATTTTTTACAACCGAGTCGATCTCAGGCTGGACTTCGACCATCTTAGTTCTGCTCTTTTTTGGCGGAATGCAGTTTTTAGGGCTTGGCATAATGGGCGAGTATATCGGCAAGATTTACTCCGAAGTGAAGCACCGCCCGCGTTACTTTGTCGAAGAGGTTTTGTAGAGTTGCGCAAATTTTAGATTTTGTCGTTGCGAGACTCGCAAAAATAAGGCGTGGCGGGATGATCGTGAGTAAAGAGTTGTATGTTTTACGGAAGATTTACTAGCGTTTGTGGATTTGTCAAAACCGAATTTGACACAAACCGCAGTCAAGCCAACCGCGAAAAACAAATTTGATTTACAGGCTAACTTGCAACACGCCAAAATGTCAAAACCAAATTTGATTTTGACATTTTACGCCAAATGCCGCCACCACAAGTGCAAAGTTTTTGCGAATTTGACACAAACCAAATTTGATTTCAACATTTTTTAATACATCTGCGTCAAAAAGTCCGCCGTCTCCTGCGTCAGCCGCTCGCCGCCGTTTTCCAAGCCGCCATTTTGAGCGCCAAATTCCTTGCTCGCCGCTAGCAGCCTTGCCACATAACGCGCAAAAAGGTCGGTCTCAATTTGCACGCGCCGCCCCTGCTTAAACTCGCCAAAAAGCGTCTCTTTCAAGGTCAGAGGGATGATGCTAAGGCGCATCAAATCGCCCGTAATTTCATTCACCGTAAGGCTTATCCCTTCGACACAAACGCTGCCTTTTGGGGCAATGAGCCTCGCGGCGTTTTGTGGCAGCCGCACGAAAAAGTCGCTCCCGCTCTCCCGCGTCTCAACTCGCTCGATGACGCCGAGCGCGTCAATGTGCCCTTGCACCAAATGCCCATCCACCCGCTCGCCAAAAACCATAGCCCTCTCAGCGTGAAGGCGGCTTTGGGCGGCGTAGTTTTCAAGTGCTAAAACGCCGCTGCTTTCGCTGCTTAACTCAACGACAAATCCGCCGTCAAAAACCTCCGTCACGCTCAAACACGCGCCGTTTAACGCCACGCTATCACCCAGCCCAACGCTAAAATCTGCCTCAACGCAAAGCCTTTTTCCGTCAAATTCCGTCACTTTTACAATGTCTCGCACAAGCCCGTTAAACATCTTTCACCTCGATTAAATTCGGTTTTTGCAAATTTTAAACTAAAAATAAGTTTAGCTGGTTAAAATTGTCGCTTTTATGTCGCCTAGGTAGCTCAGCTGGTTTAGAGCGCTGGTCTCATAAGCCGGAGGTCGGGAGTTCAAGTCTCCCCCTAGGCACCATTTCGGCTTTCATTGTCAAATTCGAATTTGACTTTCAACCTAATTTCACTTCAAAACTCGCCTCTGTTTTGCTCTTTACTTCGTCTAAACTCACGCCCTCTTGAAGTTGCGTTAAGGTCAGTTTGCCACCGATGAAGTCAAAAACGGCAAGTTCAGTGACGATTTTATCCACACATTTTCTTCCCGTCAGCGGCAGCGTGCAGCGTTTGAGGATCTTCGCGCCACCATCTTTCGTGCAGTGCTCCATCGCGACTATCACCATCTTCGCGCCATTTACTAAGTCCATCGCCCCGCCCATCCCAGGCACGAATTTGTTCGGGATGATCCAGTTTGCGAGGTTCGCGCCCTCATCCACTTCAAGCCCGCCAAGCACGGTGATGTCGATGTGTCCGCCGCGGATCAGCCCAAAGCTAAACGCCGAGTCATAAAACATCCCGCCCTCTAAAATGCTAGAAAACTCGCCGCTAGCGTTTTTCACCCGCTCGTCTTCCTCTTTGCCTCGCGGCATCCCGCCCATTTTCAACATCCCGTTTTCGCTCTGCAAGATGACGCTTAGCCCTTTTGGGATGAAGTTGGCGACTTTGGTTGGGATGCCGATGCCTAAGTTGATGAAGTCGCCTTCTTTGAAAAACGAGGCAACTTTGCTGACGATTTTTGCGACTAATTCTTCACGATTCACGCTAAGCCTTTTGGTTCAAATTTGGTTTTGACAAATTCGCCAAACCGCCTCTTATAACGACAAAATCCACCACGACAGAGGGGATGACGACTCGATTTGGCTCGATCGCCTCGCTGCTAAACTCCTCGACTTCTGCGATCACAACATCCGCCGCCATCGCCATCACAGGGTTGAAATTCCGCGTTGTCCCCTCAAAAGCGAGGTTTCCGTAGGCGTCACACCGCGTAGCGTAAATGAGCGCAACATCTCCGCGGATCGGCAGTTCGAGCAAAAACTCCTCCTCGCCGACTTTGACGACTTGTTTTCCTCTCTGGGCAAGTGTGCCAAGCCCGGTTTTTACAAGCACGCCGCCAAGCCCGTAGCCGCCCGCGCGAATTCGCTCAGCGAGGCTACCTTGCGGCGAGAGCTCGACCTCCAACTCGCCCGCGCGCATCTGTTCGAGCGTGGCTTTGTTTGTGCCGATGTGCGAGGCGATGAGCTTTTTGACCTGCTTTGCGGCGATGAGTTTTCCGTAACTCACATCCGCATAAGCCGTGTCGTTACACACAAGCATTAGGTCTTTCACACCGCTTTTGCAAATCTCCTCAAAGCACTCCGTAGCCGCGCCACACGCTAAAAAACCACCAGCGAGAATTGTCGAGTTAGGTTGGATCTTGTTTGCTGCCTCTTTTGCGGTGATGAATTGCATTAAAATCCTTAGAAGCATTGTAGAAATGGTGGAGAATAGCGGGATCGAACCGCCGACCTCTTGAATGCCATTCAAGCGCTCTCCCAGCTGAGCTAATTCCCCAAATAAGCGGTCGAAATTTTACATTTTTTTGCTTAAAATGCCATTAGTTTAGTCAAATTCGATTTTGACAACTCTGCCAAACGCAGCACACAAAATGCCTGTTTTTGCGTGCTATATGGCATTTGCGGCACTTTGCTCACGCGTTTAGCTAAGCCCAAGCTCCTTTTCAAGCGCAGTTGCCGCCGCCCTTGCTAGTTTGTCGCACTCTTCGTTTTCGGGATGTCCTGCGTGGGCTTTGACCCAAAACGCCGTGACCTTGTGGCGGTTTAGCTGCACCAATAGCCGCTGCCACAACTCGACATTTTTCACCCCTTTAAAACTCTTTCTCACCCAGTTTTCAAGCCACTCGTTAATCCCTTTGCAGAGATATTGGCTGTCGGTGTAAAGCTCGACTTCGCACGGCACTTTCAGCCGCTCTAACGCCAAAATCGCCCCGCTAAGCTCCATTTGGTTATTAGTCGTCTCAGCCACCGCCCCGCTAAGCGAGGTTGAGCCGTGTTTGCTGATGATTTTATACGCCCAGCCGCCGACTCCGGGGTTTTTTAGGCAGCTGCCGTCAGAATAGATAATTACCTTTTGCACCATCATCCTCCACTACTTTTGAGCAAATCTCCACACTCGCAAGCCGCGCACAACTTTGACACCTGTAAAAAAAGAGCGGTGAGGCGTGTTTGCACTCGTTACAAACATAACTAAACTCCAATTTCGCACTTACGCCGCCTCGCTTTAACGCCTCAACCGCTCGCACGCTCCACTCGCCTTCGCAGCCGCTTGGCGTTTCGTCTTGCCAGATGAGGTCTAAGCAATATTTTGCCGTAGGGTCGATGAGCGCGAGCCCAGACTTTTTGCAAAGCAAAACCTCCATCCGCTTTAAAATGGCAAATTCCTTGCTTAAAAGACGGATTTCGTCAAGCTTTTCTTGCGGCGAGAGGGCTTTGTCTTCAAAGATTGTCGCGGCTTTGACAAACGCCACGCTTTGGTGCGTGTCCAAGCCAAATTCTTGCAGTGAGTCTAGCGCTTCAAGGCACTTTTTATACTCTTTCAACCTCTCATAAACAAGGCAGAGATAACGCAACGCCTCCTCCTCTCTTGCTCCAAACTGCAAGCAGGCAAGAAACGAGGCTTCCGCGCGTTTTAAAAAGCCCGCTTTGAGGTAGGTTTTGCCAAGCAAGATGAGAATTTCGCGCCGTTGTGTCGTCTCTTTGCTTTGCAGCAAAGCGTAGTTATAAACCGCGATGACCTGCTCGAAATTTCCAACCTTTTGCAGCGCGGCAGCGAGGCTTTTAAGCAGGTTTAAATTCGGTTTTAACCCAGTCAAAAACTCATCAACCTCGCCACTTTCGCTGCTTTGAAATTTCTGCACAAACTGCTCGATGCTGCCGCTTTGTTTTTTGTTGGAAAAGACTCCCCAAAAGTAGCTTGCGAGCGCGGTGAGAAGGAGTGCTGCAAAGATGATGATTAGCCCAAAAATCGGGTCTTGCGAAGAGAATATCAGCTCCATTTTGCCCCTTTAAACTGCGATTTTACACACTTAGGCTTAAAAAACCGCTAAAACTGCCGTGTGATTTTGCCTTGAATTTCGCCGCTCAGCGTGTCTGCGGAGGTGATTTGCACAACGACTTTGCTTAGCAGTTTTGCGTGCGAGTTTTTCACCAAAATCCTACAACCGCACATCTGCTCACTAAGCCTTACAACGCACTCAAAATGCGGCGAGCTAAAAGGCGAGTTTTTGCGTGTTATATGGCGTTTGCGGTCGTTTTTTGTTTCGAATTTGCCTTCGTTTTTCTCAACCACTCCGACAAATTCTCGCCCGATGTTTCGAGCCGCCCACCGCGCAAATTTGCGCTCTTTGAAGTCAAAGGCGACTCTGTCGGCTTCAACTTCCTTTTGCGTCACCTCTTCACAGCAAATCACCGCCCGCTCAACCGCATTTGTCAAAACCGAATTTGACTCTTCCGCCGCGTCCGCCGCGTCTAGTTTTGCCTTTAAAATTCGGTGCAAAAGCAGGTCGCTATAACGCCGAATCGGGCTTGTAAAGTGCGTGTAATGCGTAAATCCAAGCCCAAAATGCCCCTCGCAAAACGGCGTGTAACACGCCTTTTGTTGCGCTTTGATGATCATCGCATCCACCGCCTCCAAAATCCCCATCTGCCTTGCTTGTTGCTGAATTTGCTCGATCAAAGCGTGAATTCTAGGCGTGTAGCCAACCTTAATCCCAAGCCCACCGACCTCTTTTGTGAGCGTGGCGATTTTAGCTTTATTTGCCGCCGCGTGCGAGCGGAAAATCCCTTTGCTGGTCTCCCTCGCCGCCGCTTGATTTGCCCGCAACATACACTCTTCGATCAGGCTGTGCGAAGGGGTTTGCCTCTCGTAAAAACAGCTCTGCAAACTCAAATCCTCCGCCAGCCGCATCCTAAGCTCCAAACTCGTAAAGTCAAAGCCGTGTTTTAGCCGATCGGCACGCCACTTTTGGCTTGCCTCAAACAACGGCAAAATCCACTCCAACCCAGCCTCTTCAACGCGGTTTTGCGCCAAAATTTCATCCACCTGCGAGTATGTAAAACGCCGCTTCGAGCAGATCACCGCCTCGAACAACTCGCTCTCTTTGACCTCCAAATTCTCGTCAAATTCGAATTTAAACACCAGCACAAAACGCTTCTCAAACGGCTTTAACGAACACAAATTCTCGCTCAAATCCCGCGGTAACATCGGCACTGCCTTGTGCGGAAAGTAGATGCTAAACGCCCGCTCTTGCGCCTCGTAATCACACTGCGACCCCTCCTTGACAAACTCCGCCACATCAGCGATCGCCACATACAACCACCGCCTTTTTGAGTCGTAAAAGATCGCGTCATCAAAGTCTTTTGCGTCATCTGGGTCGATCGTGCAAAAACTCAAATTGCTCAAATCCACCCTTTTTCGCCCGCGTTTTACTGCGTTTTTAACCTCGCTTTCCACGCTTTCGCCCGCGTTTTCACTCTGTGAATTTGTCAAAACCGAATTTGACTCCTCCGCTATCCTCTCGCCTGCGTGCATTAGCATTTTGTCTAGCTTTTCTTGAAACTCTTCGAGCATTTTTCGCGCCTCCGCAAGCGTTTGAGCGCCAAACGAGTCGCGTTTTTCAAAAATGGCAAGAGAGATTTTCTCATCCACCGCCTCGTCCTCAAACCTGCCTAAAACCTCGATGATTTCGCCCTCCGCATCCGCTTTCACCACGACATTCTCACCGACCTCTCTTGCTCCCTTTAAACTTTGCGACAAACGACTGACAAAATCCACCCCAACAACCATCTCACCGACCTTTTTTGTCAGCAAAACTTGCGTGTTTTTCGCTCTTTTTAGGATGGTTGCGCTTTTAACATTTGCTTTATACACACTTCGCCCAAAGCCGCTTTTTCGCCCTTTTTTCACCTCCAAAAGCAGGCAGTCGCCGCTCTTTGCCCCGCCCAAAAACTGCTTGCTAACGACAAACCGCTCGCTGCTCTCAAACTCCTCGACAACCGCCTCTTTGTGACGCAAAATTTTCAACTCACCCGCGACAAAGCCATTGTTGATGTAGTAGCGATTTTTATAACACGCCACGCCACCTTGGGCGATGAGCTTTGCCAAAATCGCACTTTGCAAGGCGCTTAAATGCTCTTTTTCAACGCCGCTACGAGATAATTTTTCAAAAAAACTCTTCATCCAACCTCTTAAATCATTTTTTTTGAGTAATTTTACTAACTTTAAACTAAATAAAAGCAAAAAGTTAATACAATCACGCCTATTGACTTTAAGTAGGGGGCAGACCGAACTAGTCAAAATTTTTTTCAAGGACGCTTTATGAAAAAGTTTCTTTTTCTTTTGTTAGGGCTTTGCAGCCTCTCTTTTGGTGCTGACGGCGTAGTTGCTGGCGAGACGATCAAAGCTTTCTCAGCTATCGCAGCTGGCGTAGGTTTGGGCGTTGCTGCTTGCGGCGGTGCGATCGGTATGGGACACGCAGCTGGCGCGACTATCAGCGGCACAGCGAGAAACCCGGGACTTGGCGGCAAACTACAAACTACAATGTTCATCTCAATCGCGCTTATTGAAGCACAAGTTATCTACGCATTGGTTGTAGGGTTGATCTTGCTTTACGCAAACCCATTCTTATAATATCTCGCCCCAATGCTTTTGCGTTGGGGTTTTTGTGCGAACATGGTGGAATTGGTAGACACGCTATCTTGAGGGGGTAGTGTCGCAAGGCGTGCGAGTTCGAGTCTCGCTGTTCGCACCACTCTAATGCTTTTCAAACTTTACATTTTGCCTCGCATTTTGTCAAATTCGAATTTGACACTCTTTTTATTAAAGTTTTTTTCGATACAATCTCTTTTTTCACTAAAAGGTTTCATATGAAAAAATGGTTAGCAAAGCTGCGACAAGCAGGCTTAGTAAAAGACATAATTCAAGAGGTTAGTTCGGATTTAGAAGCAGCGCACATCAGCTACATCGAAGCAAAACGACCAAACCCAAAAGTCCTATTTTTTCATAACATCAAAGGCAAAAAGTTTCCGCTTGTGACAAATTTGTTTGCTAACTTCGAAGTTTTGGAGCTGTTTTTCGGCACTTCGCCAGAGGCGATCGCGCAAAAAATTCAAGCCTTTTTGCAACCTAAAAAACCACGCACGCTTTCTGAAAAACTCGACTTTCTCTCGCAGCTCATTAACCTAAAAAACGCCATCCCAAAGCGGCTAAACACTAGCAAGGCTTTATGGCGTAAGTCAAATTTGGTGCTGCAAGATTTGCCGATTTTAAAGACTTGGGAGGATGACGGCGGCGCGTTTATCACGATGGGGCAGGTTTATACAAAGGCTTACGAGGGTGACGGGCAGAATTTGGGGATGTATCGTTTGCAGTTTTTCGAGGACTCAACGCGCGAATTTGGTGGGCAGCTTGGGCTTCACTGGCAGATCCACAAAGACGGGGCGCATTTTTACCACGACTACGCCGCCGCGGGTTGCAAAATGCCTGTGAGTGTGGCTGTTGGCGGCGACCCGCTTTACATTTGGTGCGGACAAGCCCCGTTGCCAAAAGGGGTTTTTGAGCTGTTGCTTTACGGCTTTGTGCGTAACGCCCCCGCGAGGCTTGCCAAATGCCAAACAAATGAAATTTTTGTGCCGTATGACGCCGATTTTGTCATCGAGGGTTTTGTCGATGGCGTGCAGGATGAAGGGCGGTTTGGGGATCACACTGGATTTTACACGCCGATCGAGCCGTTTCCTGTGATGCGTGTGACGCAAATCTCAGCAAAAGAGGAGGCGGTTTTTGCCGCAACCGTTGTTGGAAAGCCGCCGCTTGAAGACAAGTTTATGGGGTTTGCGACCGAGCGGATTTTCTTACCGCTTTTTCGCACAAGTGCGCCTGACTTGATTGATTATAAAATGCCTGAAAATGGTGTTTTTCACAACTTAATTTTAGCCAAATTCGACTCTCGCTACCCAGCCCACGCTCAGCAGTTGATGCACGCGTTTTGGGGTGTTGGGCAGATGAGTTTTGTAAAACACGCCATTTTTGTGCCAAAAGACGCGCCAAAGCTTGAAGACTACGAGGCTTTGACGGAGTTTGTTTTGCGTAGATTTTCGCCAAAAGCACTTAGTTTTTCAAGCGGCGTGTGCGACCAGCTAGACCACGCTAGCCCAAACGCTTGTTTTGGCGGGAAGTTAGCCCTTGACGCTTCGCAAGACTTTGCGCCAACTCCGCCTCAGCCGTGCGAGGATTTAAGCGGCGTTTTGAAAAGCCTCGCCCCTGAGATTTTGGAGGTCAAAGAGCATTTTTCTCACACGCCAAACCCGCTAGTTTTCGTCAAAGTGCGTAAAACAACGCGCGATGTGAAGCAGATTTGGCAGGGATTGAGCGAGGCGGATCGATTCGTTAAAATCGTCATCTTTTTTGACGAGGATGCAAGGCTTGACAATCTTTATATGTGTCTTTGGCGCGCGGTGAATAACATTGACGCGCTGAGGGATGTTTTCGTGCGGGGCGAGAGAGTTTGCATTGACGCGACAAGCAAGGGCGAGTTGGAGGGCTACACAAGAGAGTGGCCGAAGATGACAAACTGCACGAAAGAGGTTGTAAAGAGGCTTGTTGCGCGCGGGCTTTTGGAAGATGACGCGGCGTTGTTTGAGCGGTTTGAAATTTTTGGCTAAGCCCGCAAGCGCCATATAACACGCATTTAGCGCGAATTTGTAAAAACCGAATTTGAAATGGAGAAGGATGATGGAAAAGGTTAGATTAAACAAATTTATCTCACACAACACGAACTTTTCTCGCCGCGAGGCGGACGAACTTTTGGTAAACGGCAAGGTCAGTGTTAATGGCAGAGTCGCTAAACTTGGTGACGAGGTGAGTCAAAACGCGGGTGAGAAGGACGGCGAGAAGGTGCGTGTAAATGGCAGACTCATTCACCAAAAAAAGCAGTTTAGCGCCATTTTATACCACAAGCCAAAGGGCGAGCTGGTGAGCAAAAGGGATGATCGCGGCAGAAGGACGATTTTCGAGTCGTTGCCTAGCAAATTCAAGGGCTTTGTGAGCGTTGGGAGGCTGGATTTTGCGAGCGAAGGGTTGCTAATTTTGACAGACGCGCCGGCGATTGCGAATGCGTTGGAGAAAAGCGACATCGAACGAGAGTATTATGTCAAGGTCAAAGGCAGCGTCAAGCCAGAGGTTTTTGAGGCGATGCGCGAGGGGTTTGAGGCGAGTGACGCGACAAAGGGCGGACACGCTAAAAGCAAGATTACCTCGATGAAATTCGCGCCGTTTCTCGCCTTTGGCGTTGTGAGCGCAAGCGGCGGCTACACGCGTTTAAAGGTCATTTTAAGCGAGGGACAAAACAGAGAAATCCGCCGCTTTTTTGGCTGCTTTGACCTCGAAGTTGTCGAGCTAAAACGCACCGCGTTTGGAAGGATGAATTTAGGCACATTAGGCGAAGGAAAGTGGCGGTTTTTCACCGCTAGCGAGTATGAGGATTTGAGAGACTTTTTGCAAGTTAGCAAGGTGCGTTGGTAGTCAAATTCGCTTTAAGCAAAACTCCTACAAAAGTGCGAAAAATGCGTGTTATATGGGATTTGCTAGTTTAAGAAAAGGAGAGAAAATGCAGTTTAAAGAGATTATGCAAAGTAGATTTAGTTGTCGCAAATTTAAGCCTGAAAAGCTCTCAGACGAGTTGGTGAGTGAGATTTTGCAAATTACCTCGCTTTCGCCATCTTCGCTTGGTTTAGAGCCGTGGAAGTTTGTAGTTGTCTCAAAAGAGCGGCACTTAAAAGAGCTTGGCGACATCTGCTTAGGACAGTCGCAAGTAAGCGGCGCGTCACACGCGATTGTCATCAACGCGCGGATCGACCTTGGCGAAAATGACGCGTTTATGCAAGAAAATATCGCCCGAAAAGGTGATTGGCTGCGCGGGATTTGCAAAAGCAGGTTTGAGAAAATGTCAAGCAAGGAGCGGTTTGCTTACGCCTCGCTGCAATGCTATTTGGCAACGGCGAATTTGGTGAATGCCGCAAAGTCGCTCGGGGTGGATAGCTGCATTGTCGCGGGGGCGGATTTTGAAAAACTGCAATCGTGGGTGGATTTGGGTGAGGCTTACAAGTCCGTGCTAGTGGTCGCACTTGGCGTGGCGGACGCGCCAGTTAGTAAAAAAATGCGTTTTTCTACTGACAAAACGGTGCTTTGGCGTTAATTTGCGTCACGCAGCGAATTGTCAAAACCGAATTTGAAAACATTACTTTAATAGTGAGGATGAAGATGGATATTTTAGCAGTTGCGAAAGATGTGTTAAAGCAAGAGGCAGCGGCGTTAAACAACGCAGCAGAGGAGCTAAAAGGCGGCGTGGGCGAAGCGTTTGAAGCGGCGGTGAGGCTGGTTTTTGAGTGTCACGGCAAGGTTGTCGTCACGGGCGTGGGCAAAAGCGGGCACATCGGCGGCAAAATCGCCGCAACGCTTGCAAGCACTGGCACGCCCGCGTTTTTCTTGCACCCTTGCGAGGCGATGCACGGGGATTTGGGGATGATCGGCAAGGGGGATGTCGTCATCGCGATCAGCCACAGCGGCAGCACAAGCGAGATTTTGGCGATTTTACCGCACATTTTAAGACGCGGCATTAAAGTCATCGGCGTCAGCAGAAGCGGCAGCGAGCTAGCCAAAACCGCTACAATAAACATCGCCCTTGACATCCAAAAAGAGGCTTGCATCCTTGGCAGCGCGCCCACCACTTCGACAACTTTGACGCTTGCACTAGGAGACGCACTCGCGGTTGCGTTGATGAAGTTGCGCGAGTTTGGCAGGGAGGATTTTGCTTCGTTTCATCCGGGCGGTTCGCTTGGCAAACGGCTTTTTCTCAAAGCAGAGTCGATGATGCGGCGTCAGTGGGCGCAGGTCGGGCTTGACGCGAATTTGCAAGAAGCCATTGACGCGATGACTCACGGGCAGATGGGGAATGTGTTGATTGTCGATGAGGACGGGCGGCTTGTCGCCATTTTGAGTGACGGGGATTTGCGCCGCGCGTTAAAGGACGAGAATTTTTCGCTTAAAAATAAGGCGCTTGACTATGCCACAAAGTCGCCAAAAGTCCTAAAAGATCCGCAAATTTTGGCGTACGAAGCGTTGAAAATGGTCGAAAAACACAAAATCCAACTTCTAGTCGTGGTGGATGAAAACAGCCGCCCAGTCGGTGTTATTCATATGCACGATTTGGTTGAATTGGGGCTTTAAGCGACTTTTTTTGCAAAAATTGAAAAAATCTTCGCAGTTTAAGGTTTTTTAAAGCCAACTGCGTGTATAATCCGCCCTCGCAAGTCGTTGATGACCTGCCAGTTATTTAACTTACCATTGTTAAAGTCACAATCAAGTTTTAAACAATTTT
>ENA-ORPK01000016-ORPK01000016.1-human-gut-metagenome-genome-assembly--contig:-NODE-16-length-140222-cov-3.882854_pt1 | contig 140222 bp, 204 predicted proteins | sample MGYA00242139_ERZ509068 | MGnify/ENA primary metagenome ERZ509068 (study PRJEB26280, sample SAMEA2338687) | human gut metagenome | biome: human gut; feature: human-associated habitat; material: faeces...
CGCTGCTCACAATCACAACCACTATACATATCACAGTACTCATGATGCCCATAACAAGAAGACTGTTTATTATCAGTAAAAATAATTACATCTAAATTATTTTCATCAAAAGCTCTTTCAAGATTTTTCTCAAACTGTTCTTTTTTATGCTTAATATACTCATCGCGTAAGCGATATTTATTTTCTTCCTTGTTCATTTACAATTATACACCTCTTCACTTTTTTACAGGGAAATCAATACTATCAACAACAAAAAATTCTTCTTCTGTATAATTATCTGAATTTTCCAAGTTAGAAAGAGTTTCCAAAAAAGAAGCAGAAATATCAGTGACTTTACCATAACGTAAAGGAAGAACATACTTTTTTCTATTTTCTGTGTCAATGGGAACAACTTTGGTTTTAAGTAAATTATTGTTATATATCATAATCTATTATTCTCCTATTTTACATTTTACATAACAAATAAATATCAACAATTACAAAATCATAAAAACAGCCAAAGCAAATAATGCAAATCCAAGTGCCATAGCAAGCGCAATATCATAATTCATTTACTTTACCCCATCATTCCAGCCGCAATAGCCAAAGCTAATACACAACAAAAAATAATACCAATAACAACCATAATTTTACCTCATTAAAAATATATACCAGTAAGCATATCCATACATACCCAAAAAGAAAAAACTTACCATTAAACAAACAATTTTAAATAAAGTATCTTCTTTCACAACTTTCATAACATTAAACCTCTGTCAACGAACTTTAACTCTTCATTCCAACCACCATCAATGTAGCCAAAAATTTTAAAATCAGAGCAGAAGAACATCAAAGCTCTAAAGAAATCTTCAATATTCATAATATTATCAAAAGTTTTAACTTTAGTCTCACCTTTATACTTTCGCTTAATATAATCAAACCAAGCATTAATATCAGATTCAAGTTCTTTATAAGGCTTTTTACCTTGAACCTTAATATAATTCTGCATAAGGAAATTACTAAAGGTAGCTACTAAAGAAATGTACCAAGTATAATAATCATAATAATCAGTCCAAGATTCATTGATAGGATTTTCATTGGGCTTAATTTTCTCAAATTTCTGCCATCTATTATATAAAGTACTTGTAAAGTTCTTAATCTGTATAGCCTTAATAATCGTGACAGTTTTAGAAAAGTTAAAAGTAAAATAATCATTGCGTGAGCAATGCTCACAATTATCCTTTACAATTTCAGCGTTACTAATTTTAACATCACGCACATATTCAGTACCACAATAAATTTTTTCTTTTACAACATCACACGCATGGCTTTTATCACCAGTTAAACCAATACTATTACTCTGTCCATCAAATGTAAGAGTATCAGATAATGCATCATAGACAAAATGAACGTTGAGAATATATCCATCAACAAACCACTTCATAAAAGTATCCCCTTAAATAATTCTAAAAAATTTTTAATACCAATTAGGAAATAGTAAACTTTTCCAACTTAAACCCGCTCTCAGTAACCAAAGGAACACTCAAGCCATTACACAAAGTATATAGGCAAGAGATAACAGCATAAGTACTATCAAGAAAAAATCCATCACTGTAAACTTGAATAAGAGAAGTAAATTTAGACAAAGGAAGAGATTCAAATAACTCAGCCAGAGCTTTCATAGTCCAACCATTCTTATTATCAATGGCATCTTGAACAGTCTGTGTAAAATTCAAAAAAGTAACGCCAGTAGTAAAAGTAATATAGCTATCTTGATTATACTTATAACCTCTATAAACAACATTGTCTACACGGTCACAAAATTCAACAGCTTCGCTTAAATCATAAGGAGCATTTTCACGAGAATACTCCCAAGTCATATCAATAGCCAAATTATCAACAATCAAGTGATGTTCACTATCTTCTTCGGTATAATAATTAAGATAAAGGATATCCTGAAAATTATAAATACGTTCAGACATTTTAATTCTCTCCTGTCATATTAACAAACTTAAACCCTGCATCTGCCAATGTAGCAAAGTTAGGATTCTTACACATGAGATATAGAGCTGAAATAACAGCATATTCATCATTGATATCATCACTGTTATCAATCATAAGTTTGGTAAACTTAAGCAAAGGTTGCTTCTTAAAGACTCTCAAAAAGCTGTCCCAGTCATAATCAACGCGCGAGCGTTGCTCGCAATCATAAACACCAATTTTCTTGTTGAATTTACTGATAAAATGTTCAATATAGCAACCGGAGCTATAACCAAATTCGCAATCATGAGGCAATTTAAGAATAATACTAACGATATTGTTTTCTAAGTCATCAAGATTATCAGTGGTACGCTTTTCATATTCAAGCATATAGTCCTTAGAATTCTTAAAAGGAGAATGTTCTTGAAGATAATCATCAGAAAAAGAAAGATATAAAGTATCGGTATTACTATGATAAGTAATATCAATTATATCTTTGAATTTAAAACAAGTAATCATAATATTTATCCTTTCTTTTTATCCTCATTTTCTAATTTTTTAGCCTTTTCTCTATCAGCATCAGTAACCATACCGTCAACAAACTGAATATTGACTTTCTTATTTTCTTTCTTCTTATTGATATCACGGATTAGCGCGTGAGCGCTGCTCCTAATACCAGTTAATTCTTCAAGATAAACATCTTCAATAGGCTTAACAATTTCAATACTACATCTATAAAAATTATAATTCTTTTCCATAATTTCAATAACTTCATTAACAAGTTCAGAGATATTCAAAGGAGAAGAATTACCATCATAAATAGCAGATTCAACGCGCGAGCGTTGCTCGCATTTAGCAAAAGAGTCAAACTGGTTTTTCAAAAGATAATCAAAAGTATCGAATACATCTTGAAGTTCATACTCCATAGTACTTAATATCATATTATCACAAGGAGTAAAAGCTACGATACAAGAAGCGACATCATTAGTATTTTCATAGATAGAATGAATAGTACGAAATACAGTATAAGTACCAAACGTATGAGTAAGAATAGAATCCATAATTACACATCCTTTATTTTTTAATCAAGCACATTATTATTGCGTGAGCATTACTCACGATTATTCTCATTATATTCCTGAGTAAGATATCTCCAAGCATTAATACCAAAACGAATCATAAGAGGTCTAATGTTAATATCAGCTCCATAGTAAGTAATATAGTCAATATCACTTACATAATGAAGAGTTCTTGAAGTTCTATCAAAATAGATAAAAGGTTCGTATCTATGTAAAAAGACATTATCGTTATTATATCCTGTAGAGTAAGTAGCAAATAAGACCATATTATATCTTTTATATTTAAGATATTTAATCTGGAATTTATTATTCTTATACTTAACAGAAGTATTAAGCTTCATAGATTTCATAATATTACCTTTCCTTTAAAAGAATATTTATATTTTATACTTCTTATTTTTTCTTATTCTCAGGATATTTTCTTTTTAAAAAATAATAAGCATTCTCATTAAAACACTTCATAAGAGTTTTAAAAGAAATAGGGTCATTAATGATACAAATACCCAAACTAAAGTCTTCACAAAGAATGGAAGAAGTAATATTATTACAAGAAGTCTTAAAGAAGATATACATTCTATCAACATTGTCTTTAAACACATTACACTTATAATGAGCAAGAACAGAAGTATTATTAGGATTAACATGCTTAAGAGTAGTAATTTTATATTTTTTGCTTAAAGTACTCATCATATTTTTATTAAGCAAAATAGACTTCATAATACAAACTCCATTCACAGGGGAAGTTCTAAGTTCAGTGTTCGTGCAAGCACTCCACTTCACATAAGAACTTCCAGAATTTTGGTGTTACGAAAGACAGATACTTATATTTTATCAATTATCTTTCTCAGCATAGATATAATAACAGATATAGAGAAAAAAGTCAATAGTTTAATAAGAAAAAGATAATAAAAACCAAGAAAGGTATTACGAAGGTGTTTCATTGTAATAGTATTTCATTACAATGGTGCTTCGCCGATAATCCACCGTGATGCGGTGTTTGTACCATTATGAAAGATGGTCGCATTACGCTCCGTCCGTCGCTAATGCTCTCTCTTTCATAATGCAAACATCCTCTCGCGGTTACGACTGCCAAATGAAGAAAGGAGTAAGAGTTTGTAATCGTTCGCAAGGCTCACTTCAACAAACTCTAACCTTTCTTTCATTTTCTGTCGTGTGGTTTTTAAAATAACGGTGCCGAAGTAAAAACTCTTGAGCCTCTAAAAAGTTCATTAAAGCCTTATTTTATCTACTAAAAAAATTTTAAAAGTGTCTTGACTTTCTCTATTATTATAAATAATTATTATACTTACGAAAGTCAGGACACTTTTAGAAAATTAAATATAAGAAAAATAAGGGAAAAATGACAATTAAAGAGGCTCACGAGTTATGTATCTGGAACCATAATCTAATTTTTCTAATAATTTTCAGTATTTTTAATTTTAGTCCAAGATTTATTAAACAAGCTTTCCCAAGTAGAGCTTTTTTCTGTAGAATTAGAAGAAAGAGATTCAAGATTTTGAGGTATAAGTTTATCTAAATTAAGTTGAATAAGGTCTTTATTTAGCTTTTCGTATAAGAAAGCTTCATAATATTGCGAAAGCTATACTGCTTCTTCTTCTTTTTTATCAGAAAACACAACAGTTCCATCATGCTTAGTAAAAGTATTTCGGTACTTGCCTTTTTCTTTAGACTATCTCTCAGTTTTTAGTTTAAGTATTTTTTGTTGTGTTTCTTTGTTATTAGCTGTTAAATTTTTCTTAAGTAGCTGTTCATTATAAAAATTAGCCATAAGAGTTTTATAATAAGATTGATTTAATGCTACAAGGTCGGAAGAATAATTTATTAAATAAGAAGGATAAATAAATAAAGCACCAAATTCTATTAACTAAGATTTAGAAAGTTTCTTATTAAAATCATCTTGTTGACCAGAAATGAAAACTTCTGATAATCCATGACATTTTAAATCAACCATTATAGAACCACGCAAGTTAAGGAAGTTAGCCAATTCTTTATCTGTTAAAGCTCTTTCATAATAAGTAACTAATAAAGGTTCTCCATTTTTAACAGGTAAATAAAAATTACCATTTTCTTCATATATAGTTGAATAATCTGCATCAAAAGGAAGTGCTTTTTTATCAATAAATCCTCCCACAAAGGTTTTATGAAGAAGAATAGCGCCTTCTTCTTCAAGTTTGTTTAACATAGATTCAACTTGATAATAATTTTGCTTAGAAGTATGAGAATCATAATCATCGAGTAAATTTTGTGTACGTTTAGTTAAACCGTAAGCAGATTCATCATCTTTTTTTCTTTGTTCTCTAATTTCTTTTTTAGGAGTAGTAACAAAAGGATATTTAGAATCTTTTAAACCTAAAGTATATTCTTCTAATCTTCTACCGTAACTATAAGAAGAAACATGAAAATCTTTATAGTTTTCATTTTGTAAACCAACGGCTAAAGCAATATCTCCTTTAGAAACACAAAGTCTTGCGTTATTAGTATATTGACTATAAACATTCAAAAAAGAAAAGAAAGCCCAAATAGAGCTATTTTGATAAAGCTGTTTTAAAATAGCCAAATAATATTCATCAGGAGAAACTATTTTTATTGAAGTATATTTTTCTTTTTTTCTTCTCCATGTAAAACATTTCTTCCATTCTTTTTCTTGTCTTTTAAGTTGAGCAGCTTTTGAAGGACGAGAATAATCAGGTTCGTCCAGTAATTTACAAAGTTCTTTATAACTATTAACAGTAGAAACATTGGATAGTTTTTCCTAAACTCTAAGATAAAGGCTCTATTTCTATTCAGCCATAAATTATCTCCTTTACATAAGTAGTATTAATAATTGCACAATACGGCAAATTCTATTAACCCATATACAGTATAACATAGAAAAATCAAGTTGTCAAGTACAATTTAAAATAAAAAATAAACTTGTTTATCTTATATGAGATAAACAAGTTTAAAACAAGTTTTAAAATAAGTTATGATTCAATTACTTCCCAAGTTTCTTTCAAGATATAGTACTTATCCCAAGCAAACCTTTCTTTTTCTACTTCGGCTAAATAAAGACAAAGAAGATTATTTTTCATCCAATCACGAGCAGAATTTTCACTGGAAAAAACAACTGCGTGAAATTTATCGGACTCAAGAAAATAGTCTCCAACAATCGTATCAGTGCAAAGGAAGTAACATCTTTTTTCATCTTTTTTAAGAGGAATAACAATATAATAATTAGTTTTCATTGTTTTAGTTCCTTTAGATTAAACAATTTCCCAGCCAATAATAAGAAGGCAATTATATTCTTCTTTGGAATTAATGTCAAAAATTGGTTTAAGAAGATGGTTATTATCAATGACAAAGCCTTCTCCATTCCAATATTCAACGCCAAAGAAATTAAACCAATTAGCGAGTTTAGAAAGGTTCTCCTTAGTAGGATTGTTTTTAGCGTTTCTCAAATATTCTTCGTAACCATACTCTTCAATCATTGTAGTACCCTCTTTATAATTGTTAATGTTTATTATCTAAGCTGATAATTTTTTTCAAGAAAACGCTCAGAATTAGAAATATATTTTTCGGTAATATCTTCCGCAGCAAAGGCCTGAATACAAAGGAACTGAACAGATTCTAACTTTCTTCTTGGAAAAGCAAAATCAGGATTGTTGTTAATGTCTTTTAAGATATTTGCAAGCCATTCTTTTGCATCATCAATAGTTTTAAATCTTTTTGCTTGGTCGAAAGAACGGAAAGGAGAAGGAAGAGAAAGGATATAGCCAGCATAAGTGGTATGAATTTTACCTTTTTCATAATAAGTAAACTCAATGATAAACTGATTCTTCATTTTAATCTCCTTTAAATCTTCTCTACGTCTTCGGTGTTAATGACGATTTTGGAAATATAAGTGGAAGAATTTTCCCTCTCAGTGATAAATTTGAAGTAACTATTATACTTTTTATAGAAATTCTTAGCAGCTTCAATATTGTCAAATTTTTCAGCTTCATTGAAGTCACAAGAAGGAGTAGGTCCCCAATTATAATGAGTCATATTATAATCATAACCAGCATAAGTGGTCTGAATGAAGTTATTAGAATCCTTCCAAACAAACTTAATAACATAATGAGTCACAGATTTAGACTGTACAGTTAATTTGCTTTCTTCACTTTCCCAGTTGCATCGAGTACATGTTACTCGACCATAGTAAGCATTAAATTCAGCGATAGCACCGCACTGAGGGCAAATTTTGCACATCTTGCTTCACCAGTTTCCTTTCCTTTCTTTTTGTACTTACAGTATAGCAAATTACAAAGTAAAGGTCAAGTATTTAATAAAAAAAGAAGAGCCAAAATGACTCTTCTTTATAATATCATTACAATTTTTTCGCGTGGGCTGAAATAGCGTAACTATTATTAAAAAGTTCCTTTTTCCATGATGGTCATGAAATATCGGCAGTTTTTCGAGTTGTATCATAAACTGAGGAATAACTACTAACCTTTTCAGATGATGGTAGTGTGCCTTTCAATTCGTTCTATCTTTCTTTTTCTTGAAGGTGATACCAAATAATATCATCAAGAGTTTCGATAACTTCATTCAGCTTACGAACAATGTCTGTAGTAAGTTTAGTATTTACTTCATAGCTATAAGCAGAATCAGTAAGATGAAGCTTACTAAGATAATTAGGAAGTGAATCAGCATTGCCAGATTTTCTGCTGGATGGAGGTGTTATATTATCTGTTGTAGATGTATTATTATCTTTTTCATCGGTCTTCTTTTTACTAAGGGATTCTTTGTTTCTGTCAAGAAATTCTTTAAGAAGTTCTTCGGGGAGTTCCTTGTTGTAAGTTAAAGATAAATTCTTAAATTCTTTAAAGCCAGAGAGATTTTTTCTTGCTCCACTATAAGTTAAATCCCATGCTCCAATTTGAATATAATTCTCAAGGGTAGAATCGAGAGGTTTTTGAACCTTAAAAGTGATATGGTTAGGTTCAATAACAACAGGAACATAATAATAAAACCAAGTATTGTCTCTGGAACAAATTTCAGAAATATAACCTACGTTTCCATTTTTATCAACTACAATATCTCCGATATGGAAAGGTCTGTTAATGAAATCATCTACTTCCTTATCATCTACTTCCTTATCATCATCTTTTGTATTGGTGTTGTTATTAAAATATTTATTAAGATTAGGGAATAATTTGTCAATATTATCAACCTTATGTGTTCCAGTATCCGTATCATTATTATTAACAGTAACAACAGACTGGTTATTATTTACTTTAACAGTTTCAGTCTTAGTTTTAAGTTCCTCTTTAGATTCTTCTTTAACCTCTTTTGTACAGTTATTATACTTTTCTTTTATCCAGCTCTTAAATTCGTCGAAAGTTTTCTTAGAAAAATCGGAAGCTGAATAAAAAGTGTCCACCACTCGTGTACAAATTTCATCCAAATCCTCATCAGAGAAGCCAGCAAATTTCTTAACGGATTCTTTACACTTGTTTTTAGCAGTATTTGTATGGGTTTCAAGGAAGTCGCCAATTTTTCTGATAGCTTCATCAAGTTCTTCCTGCGAATAAAATCCGCATTTTAATTGGTTATCAGCACCCGTTTTTTCCTTATTTTTAAGGAAGTAATTTTTTTCGATTTCTGTCATTTTTGTGTCCTCTTTTGGGAGACAATTAACACATTTTTCTCGAATCTTGTCTCCATCTAAATCGTATTCTGAGAATTTGGATTTTAAATCTTTAAGTGTTCTGCAAGTAGATAGCTTCTTATTCTTTTCCTCTAAATCTTTTTCAGCTTCTTGAGTTAAATAAAAAATAGAAAAAATATCTGCGCATTCTTCTTTTGTTGGAATCTTTAATACATCAAGGATACTCCAAAGAGTATTATAGTTCTGAACAAAGGTTTTAACATTCCAATCCTCAACAGCAGGAATAGGAACAACTGTGTTGTCAATATAAATATATTGCTTGGAAGCAAGGTCAAAACGAGTTAATTTCTTTTTATCCCCGTTATAACAACCCGTAAAATCTTCATTGTCAGTACAACTAATGTTAATTCTTACTCTACGATTACCATCACTTGCAAAGGAAGTTACTTGCCAAACATTGCGAAGTCTATCAACCAATGTGTCTCCAATTTCAATATTTTCCCAAACATATTGAGCAAAAGCTACTGGGTTAGTGGGGAAATCATTATTTTTCATATTATTCTCCTTTATCTGTAGGAATATCGTTTGTGTCATACTCAATCTTAACGCCCGTATTCTTATAAGGAGCGTCCTTAAGAGTGAGTTTCTTATCAATCATAGGAGTCAAATCAAAATACTCTTCAATTTCCTTGTTAGTAAGAAGAAGAGCACCAGTAAGAGCACCCACAATTAAATAAAGAGGGTCTTTATGATTATCCTGAGACTTAAGTTCTGTAGAAAAGATAGCACACTGAGTATCATTTTCCTTAAGAATGTACTTGACATTATCAGGATTGTCACTATCTTTAGTGTCAGGAGTAGGAAGATTTTTCTTACAGGTCAACTTTGGAAACTCCTTTTGACGAGCAAGAAGTGTGTAATTAATAGAACTATTTTTGCGAGTTTTGAATTTACGTGCCATATGAGATTTAGGCATTATAGTTATCTCCTTTTTTAAATTGTTTTATTTTAAATCCAGTAATTGTAATAATTATTAAGTGCTTTTGCTTCACTGGAAGCAAAAGACTTAAACATCAACATTGAATTAACTGCATTAATAGACAAATGAAGTTTATGAACTGCAACCATTGTTTGTCTTATTTCATTATAATTTTCTGGACTATTTATAATATTATGTTGTTTCAAAGTGCGCCAAATGCAAGCTTTTTCATCATATTTATCAAGAGTAACACGAATTATTAAATAATCAAGAAGAGCAAATGCAAATTGTAAATCATTCCAATGACAAGTAATATAAAATCCCAAACTTCCAAAATAATCGCCGCATTTTTTGTTTTTACCATTTAATGCGCGTTCAAATGCTTTATTAATAAGAATTTCATTCTCTTCAAAATTAGCACTTATATCAATAATGGTGAACATGGTAATATTGAAACTATTTAATTTTACCTCGTAAGAGGCGTCATCATTAAGATACGTAAAAGGCTGCGGCAGTTTTCCTCGCGTTCTTGCTCTCCATGATACAGCATTACTAACAAGAGACATAAACCAACTTGGTTGCCATACAATCAATTCATTGTAATATTCAAGGATAGCATCGAACTTTTTGGAAATGCTATAAAGAATCATCCAATCATTTTTACTCTGAGGTTTTCTATAAACTGCTTCTCCAAAATCTACATTTTCCAAATCCTTAACTAAGCAAGTCATAGCCGCAATAAATTGGATAATATTATGTCTGTTAGGCTTCTCACCTTTAGAAAGGATTTTAGCTTTTTCAGCTTGATATTCATCTATGCCATACATATCTAAATAAATCATGTGGCTGTCCTCAATAATTCAGTACATTCTGCAACAGTTCTATGAGCATTATCACGCAAAGTTCTGTCAAATTCTCTTTCAATTTCTTCCCCAATGATTTCAGTGGCAATATTATTAAATCTTGTGTGAGGAATGGTTTCAAAGAAATTTGTTCCTTCTCCACCTCTAGCAAGAGTTAAATCGGCAGTAACAGGGAGGAGGGGATTATCAGTACCAACGGCTGTAACAGGAATAAGGTTATAAATAGCTTGGGTGTTTGGTTGAGTGCATCGACTTATACCCTTCTTTTTTACCAAAATATAATTGCCATAAAATCCCAATAATTCATTTAAAATCCTAATAGTTTTTGCAGAAATACTTTTATAAATAGGATTAAGATAATTTTTTGGTGCATCAAGCATAAGAAAAAAATCATCTATAATTGAAACACAATTTTTTAAAACCTTGAGATATTTGTACATTAGACTATAATTTTTAATGGTGTCATTTTTAACAATGAAATCTGCATTAAAAGAAGTATTCATTTCAGTATAATAACCAACCCAAGAGTTAAATTTAATTATTTTAAATCCATCTTTGTTCTTTTCATAGTCAAAAAAAGGATTATTCACGAAAAATGGAATAGTTACACAAGGATTTTCAGTTCTGAGCATAGTGATATAAGGAAGTATTGGAAGAGTCGGTTCAAGATAATTAAATAATACAGCGAATTTATCAGGACAAACCTCTTTATTGTCAAAGAAAAATTTAAAAGGAGTTTCGACAAGAATATTTAAGAAAGAAGCAAATTGTTTTCTAATGTCCCCATAAGTAATTGTTTTATTTTCCATTAATAATCATCCCCATGTTCATTAAAACCGTGATAATAAACACACTTTTCCATGTCTCTGCTAATTCGTGTAATAGGCAAAAGATTACAATCAAATTTGTTTTTCCTTAGAATGTTTTCATAGACTTTCAATTCATTTGTAGAATAAGAAACAAGGTCAGTAACATGAGCACCAAAACAACTCCTATTAAGTATTTTAGCTATAGGATAGCTTTCTTTTATTAAATCTCTAAAAGCCCAAATTATACTTACAGCGGTCAAAATATTTTCCATAGTATAATATAAGAAAATGAAAAGGTCTTTTTTATTTTGCTTTTTTAAATCCATAATTAATTTATCAGTGTCTTCAAATAAAGCACTTCCTGATTCAAGGTATTTCTTGTGCAACTGTTCTGGACGAAAACCGTAATCAAGAACAATTTTATCATAATTTTTAGTACAAGAAACTAAGAAGTTTTCTTTTTGGCAGTCAAGCAATGTACTATTAAATACGATTTGTTGTTTATCAGGAAAAAGGTAAAAATTACGAGGGTTCTTTAAAGTTAAAAGATACTCATAAGTAGGAACAAAAGCAAAAAACCACTCACGATATTGAAATAACACATCAAGAGTTATTTCATTAAAAAGAATTGGTTTGAATAATACATTTTTGTTTTGCTCAATTAATCCGTCTCTACCCAAAATATGTTCAATCACATCTACTGCGTTAATAACATTTGCTTCGGGAGGAGTTACTTTCATTGTCATATTTTCACCTCTATTCTTTAATATAATACAACAAAAAGTCTTACTTGTCAAGGGTTTAATCTCAACAAATAAGACTCTTATTATATATTTTTAGTTATTCTTATAGAGAAGAGCACAAGAGGAGCAAGATTTGGAGCTTTCATAATTATTTCAATCAACGCACACACGTAAGTTGCGACCCGTGGACATGGCAATAGTAATGCACCATCTCGTATTTCAATCCACGCACACATGTAAGTTGTGACTGAGCGAAACGATGATGAAAATAGCCCACGCGAGATTTCAATCCATGCACACACTATAAATGCGAAGTTCCCAAATCAATCTCTCCATCAAATTTATGATAGTTTTTTATGAGTTATTTGGGCTACTTTAGGTGCGAACCTCTCAGAAAAATCTGTGAGTTTCTACTTCGCACCAAGGCGGGGTTGAACCTCCAACCTTTATATTATTTATTATACACTAAATTATTTATTTGTCAAGGTATTATTATTTTTTTGTTTTGCATACCAAAGAATATTTTTAGCAGCATTAATATCTCTATCATGGTGCGAACCACAACAGGGACATACCCATTCTCTAATAGAAAGCTTTTTAACAAGAGGGTTTTGATATCCACAATTATTACAGCGTTGACTACTAGGGTCGAATTGTCCAATGGCTGTAATAGTTCTATCATACCATAAAGATTTATAGGACAATTTATTTAATACATCATACATAGCCGCATCGGATAAAGCATAAGCAAGTCTATGATTAGCCATCATTCCTTTTACGTTAAGAGATTCAATTGCAAGAGAGGTAGCAGAAGAAACAATTTTAAGAGTGGTTTCATGATTATACAAATCTCTTTTTCTTGCAATTTTATTATCTAGTTTTTTCATAGATAGCATAGCTTTCTCATAACGTTTGCTAGGCATGATTTCGAGATTATCTTTATGAGCCTTTCTAAATTCCTCATTAGACCAACCCCATCTACGAGAACACTGACGATTAAGAATTTTCTTGTGCCTTTTTTCTTTTTTAGCAAAATGTTTATTTTCGTATTTATCCCCGTTAGAACAAATAGCAATATCCTTTAATCCAACATCAATTCCGAGTTCTTTCTTGTTAAAATCTGATTCTTTGATAAATTTATAAACATTGTTAAGCTTAAAGCAGATAAAATATTCCCCAATATTATTTTTACTAATAGTAAGACCAAATTGAGTTTTACTAGAAGATTCTTTTACAAAATCAACAAAATCTTTAGAATATTTTTCATCGAATCGAATTTTCTGATTCCATCCACGAATTTTCACTTTTCCAAGTTTATTTAAATTAATATAAAGGACATTTTTGTTATCTTCTGAAAAAGAAAACTTAGAAAAAGTTTCCTGATAGGAATAACTGGTGCGAGCCTTTTTAGCCGAATAAAAGAAAGGTTTATAAAATTCTACGGGCTTTTTGCCCATAGATTCCCAAGCTTTTTTAGCATCACAAGCAAAAATTCCGTAAACAGAAGAACTCAAACAACTAGCAGGGACTTCTTTCACGGCAAGGTAATTGTTTCTAAGGTAGTCAAGCCATTCTTTTTTAATCATAGAAGAAAACTGAGGGAAATGAATAATTTTATCTTCTTTCTTATCTTTGGCTTCTTTGGTATTTTTAAAATTGGTAATCATTTCATACATGGTAACATTATAAGCCACACGAATACCATGAAGAATTCTATCAATAGCTTCCTGTTGAGCAGTACTAGGATAAATTCTACACTTCATGGTATAGTTAGGAATTTTATACCACATATTCAATCCTCCAATTTATTTGAACAAACTTATTTATAACTTGTTTATGTGATTAATTGCGACGAGGCAAATGAGCTGGCTTTGACAAATTATAGCCGTATTTTTTAGCAAGATAGCAGAAATAATCGTGGTCATTAGTCACCTTGCGAATAGTAACTTTGTGAGACTTCTTCTCTTCTTTGACAGGAACAGATTCTTCTTTATAAGCAATAATAGTAGCAGAATCATACTCAATACGCTCAAAGAATTCTGCGGGGAGAATAACTCCATCAAAAGCTGGACCCTTAATTATATAACATTCTTTGTATTTGCCCATTGAGTTATTGTAAACAGGACCTTCAATTGTATGAAGACAACCCCAAAGAAAATTGTTGGAAGCTTCATTTACGGGAATACCATAAAGTGCTTTTGCAGGTTCTCCATTATTATCCTTGTACTTCTGAACAGCCCAAGGTAAATACTTTTCGATATAAAAAGCATTGTGAAGAATACCAATCATATTTTAATCCTCCTTTGAAAGAGTCTTATCTTCATCTGCAAGAATAAGTGGTTGTGTATTATACATACGAGTTCTTTTGATAGTATAATACTTATGACAGTAGAAACAGGTGCATCTATAATTTCCGTTCCAACCGACCATATTAGCTCTTCCACAATAAGGGCAATCAATAATGCCAAGTACAGGTTTATTAGCCATTAGATTTCCTCCTTTGTAACTTCCTTGTTGTCGGCATCTTCAATTCTAATAATAAAGGTCTTAGATATAAAAGGCGAGTCTTTATCATAAAATTTAACAACAAGACCAGCATCATTTTCAGGTGTGTAATGAAAATCAACATAGTCTCCACCAAGAACTGCATTCTCACCAAAGAGAGCTTTGACAATATCTTTTCTTAAATCTTCCTGAGAATACCAGAGGACTTTATCAATCTTTTTCATAAAATAACAGCTCCTTTCTTTACTGTAACTACATTATAGCAAGTAAGAAAGAAGCTGTCAAGTGTTTATTAAATTTTAATCAAAAACTTTAATCAAAAATATCAATGTCAGTACGAGGACAATAGGAACGAGATTCTTCAAGAATTCTCTTGGCTTGATTATTAGCGGCATTAATTTTTTCAGCAATCAAACCACAATTTTCAAGCTTGTTGATAATTTCCATTTGTTCCTTAACAGTACGTCTTGCAATGAGGACATCTTGAAGCTTTTTAAAGATAAGATAACCATTACAAGCGTCAAGATGAGAGAACTCAATGTAATGAAGAATATCAACGACCTGAGCATTATAATCGCCCAATTGAGTTGCTAAATCTTCATCGGATGGAAGAGAATTAATAGCAGAAGTGATATTTTCAAAAGTCTTTGACATAGTTTCCAAAGGAGGAAGAATTTTGTTTCTGGAATATTCGCTTGCTTGATACCTTTTGGTTGAATCCTTAATAGGAAGGTCATCACCGTCAATCATTATCTTTGCACAAGCAGAATGAGAAACAGCAGGAGAAATAGAATCCTTAAATTCCATTTCAATGGGGATTCCGCTTGTAATAGGTGCTTCACTTAAACTTTCCTGCATATTAAGAACTGCTTTAGAAATATTTAAGCGAATTAATCCTTTATTTGCGATATCGGAAACAAGCTTGTCATATACCAAGTTGTTGGTTTCAGCATGATAAATAGAAAACACACGCTTTGACAAAAACTTGTCAACAAGAGAATGATTGAGAACAATGTTGGCAGCTTTGTCAACATCCTTAAACAAATGTTTCTTGTCAGGATTTGAAATATAGCTGTACTGATTACCAACAAACTGAACATAAGAGTTAGTTGTGGTTTCTTTCAGATAAAAGCTCATCAGCTTTATCTCCTTTCAATTTTGATACAGTAATTATAACAAAATAAAAGGATTATTTCAAGGGTTTATTAACAAATTTTTTCAGGGTCAGCAATGGAATAATTAATTCCAATTACGAGGAATTCATCACGATGAGAAAGATAAAACAAATGAATTATTCTTTCTCCAAGATAAATTTCTTCGTCTGCATCAAGTAATATATATCTCTCATGTTCAGGGCTAATTTCGTAAATATCTGTTCTAATTTCTGTAATGGTTTTGAGTTCATTTTCAGACAGGGGATTATCACCTTTATTATCCATAACAGAAATTTCATTCAAAGAAACAAAGTTTCCAAGCAAAGGAGAATTATTAGAAGTTAAACAAATACCAATTTTAGTGTCGTTATGCCAAACAGTACTTGTCCCTCTAAGACCAATAGGCATAGCAAAAATATTATTAGTCATCTAAAATTTTCCTTCCGCAATAAGGACAGAAATTCATATCTGAATGTAACTGTTCTCCACATTCAGAACAAACTTCAAAGGTTCGAGCAATATTATAGCGTCCATCTTTTTGGTATGTAGTTACAAGGTTCTTCCTGCATGTTACTTTACTACCTACTCCAAAGCCAAGGGTATGCAATTGGTCTTCTACAAGGTCTCTCTCCCACGCAACTTGTTCATAAACACCATAAGAAACGGTATCAGGATGTTCTTTATTATTCATTAATATAAGTCCTCCGAGTAAAGTTCGGTTTCTTTTTGCTGTTCTTTAAAGTAAATAAGAGAAGCAGGAAGAGAATCTTTCACAAGCTCAAAAGCCTTTTCTCTGGTATAAAAGTTCCCAGCTTCGTCAATAAAACCTTCTTCTTTATCCCAATCAAAAGGTTTGTAATTTCCTGTTAACATATTGCTGATATATGCAAAATTTCTATAACCATCACCATGACGAGGACAGGGAAGAATAATATCCTTTCTAGTACATTCTTCTTTAATATTATTAAGGGTAAATCTAATAGCAGCACAAACAATTTTAGCCATATTATACCTTAATTAAACCGTTTTTCATAAAAGCACCACAAGCAGGACAATAAGGACTACTGATTGCGTAGTCACCTTCCTTAGTAACTTTGATTCTAATTTTTCCTCTACGGTTACAATGAGAACAAGTTGCAACTTCTGTGTTATAATTAATGTCATACCAATAGTTTTCTTCTGGTAAAACAACTTTAGATTTAACGTGTGTGATTTTCATATTAAACCTCCATTTCTTCAACAGGAAAAATTTGATTCTTCATGCCATTATCTTTAGGGATGGAGATGAATTTACCATAACTATCGGGATTGTATATATTTCTATCTCCGTACCAGCAACCCATAAAAACGCCAAAGGCTTTCTGATACCTATTATAAAATACCCTTCCCATATAGGAATGATTCTTACCCTTAATTTCATATAAATTGCCAGTAATAATATTGTTACCATTGACATCAAGAAGAGAGGTTACGACGTTACAGTTTTCTCTCTTGTCGCGGGTAGGTTCTCTGCGTCCCTTTTTAATGCGTTCCATTAATAATGTTCCTCCTATTCAAATTCAAAAGAAAGATGATATAACATCAAACTCTTCTTTCAGCATCAGGTTGAGTATATACACGACGATACATTTGTTCATAAACTCCCTCAGTAAGAATGAGAGGGGAGCTATATACACGAGTAGAATGAGAAATGGTACGTACAAAGGTTTTCACATAAAGCTCTTTATTAGACGTAACTTCGAGAACAGTACCGTCAGCAAACTTATTACCCTGATACCAACCACCTTTAAACCAAATTTCTTCAAGGACTTCCTCAAACGTTAAATCGTAAGTGTACTTCTTTTTCTCCATAAAATTCAACTCCTTATCTTTGATACTTAAATAATACCAAAAAAATAAGGAGTTGTCAAGTATTTAATCTTTTTTCTTACCAAGAATTGCAAGCAAACGAACAAAGATATTAATAATATCAAGATAAAGGTCTGTTGCACAACTAATGGCATTATAAGGTGTTGCAGCATATCTCTGAGAACAGTACCAATCATAGCCAATATAAAGAGAAAACAGGGCTACAACTGCATAATCAATTACATGACCTTCGTATCCAAGGAAGAATACTAAAATTCCTTCAATGAAAATAATACTAATTAAAGATACAAGAAGGATATGTCCAAGAGAACAAAAATACTCTGGAAATACTGTGCTAACAACAATCATAATTACTACAATAATGGCAGTAAGAAGACATACATAGCTAATGCTCAATACTGTATACTGACTTACATAAACGCTTAGAAGTGCTCCAACAGGCAAGCAAATAAGATTAAAGCCAAGGAAAGCAACTACAGCATTTTCTGTGCCACTAATAATAATAGCTCCAAGAAGAGCCAAAGCAAAATATCCCAAAATAAAGAGAAGAGGATGGGACAATACAAAACTAAAGACTTGTGTTTCAAGGAACATACAGATGAAGAAATTACAAATCAATCCCCAAAGAATAGTACATCCCATGAGAGCGTTAAATCCTGCATCACTCATTTGCATATCTTCTGGCATACAGTCAAAAGTAATTCTATCCTCTTTTAAATTAAATCCATTATCCATTCTTAGTTTCCTTTTCTTTTTCTAATTTCTTCTTCCACATTTTCAAGTAATTATCAAGGTCAAGGAAAGAAATATTGTTCGCTAACCCTTCTTTAATTTTATCCATCATTATTTTTGCCAAACAATACTCATCTTCACTAAAAACTCCCAAACTACAAGAAGATTTATCATTAAGCTCAATAGTAAGAGAATAAACAGGGGGAGAAATTTCCCAGCTAAAATCTCTACAGGCAGTAATGTGAATAGCTCTCCATCCCATATCTAAATTAATAATTTGATTATCATAACAAATAATCATTTAAGTTGTCTCCTTAAGTTTGCTTTCAGAGATATCTACAATAGAAGAATTCTTTGTAATAGCAACACGAATTTTAGAGTAAGCCTTTTTTACAAGGTCTTTATTTTCATACTTCAAAATATGATTTTCACCCATCAAGCTAATTATGACATCTCTTTCATTAACTCTCACAAAATTAATATTATCGGAATTAAATAAACAATTATTATAACAAATAAACATTAAATATTCTCCTTAGCATTTTAATCAAATAAAAGAAATCTTTTATTTAAAACTCTACGTCATCATATCTAAAGATGGAGTACGGAGGCTCATTATTATACCCTGTTTTCATCCTTCGTAATTCTTGTTTATCAAGATTCTCTTTGACTTTTTTAGTGATTTCTGTCGCTTTGTTAATCTCTTCCTTAGATTGCTTTTTAAGAATCTCAATATCTTCTTGAGCGCTCTCAAGAATAAATTTAAGATTTTTTACTTCTCTTTCTTGAGTTTCTTGGGTCTTTTTATTTTTAAGATATTTATGACGCCAACGAGAATATTTTAGATTGCCAATAAAACCAAAATCCACATAAATATTTTTAACACAGTAATTATGATTCCAATAATTTGAAGTAATAATAATTTCTCCAAATCTTTGTCTTGTTGTATCAACACGACAATACGGAAGACAACCCAAATTCCATTTCTCATTGTTTAAACAAAAAATGTCGTACCACTTATCAAAATCCATCTTGGTACATTCTTCGCCTTTGCGCTTTTCATTGATATCATTTAAATCAGCATCAAAGATTCCTTTTAAAATAAGTGGACCAAGCAAAAGAAACCAAAGAAACCAAATAAAAAGTCCAACCAAAGTAACTAAAAGTAAAATCATAGCAATTTTTAATAGTGGCATATCAATTCTCCCATTTATCAGTAGATTTTAATTCAATTTCTTTATTTAAATAAGATTCTTCGTTTAAATAAGACTTTCGAATCTTATCTGTCTCTTCTTTGGCTTTATTGATTTCCTCTTCGGCTTTCTTTTGAATCTTATCAATATCTCCTTGAACAGCTTCGAGAACATATCTTAAATTGTTTTGAGAGTTTTGAGCAGCTTTATTCTTTTCATACTTATTGTCCATGTTATGCTTAAAAAGGACATATCTAATATTTCCAATAAAACCAAAGTTAATATAAACTGTATCCCAAAGACCTTTTTTATCTCTAATGGTTCGCTTAGGAGAAAACCATGTTAATCTCCATTCATCAGGAGCTAAAATATAATATTTTTTCCATTCGTTAAACTTTAAATGCGCCCAATTACGCCAATCTTTGTGATATTGTTTAATCCAATCAATTATTGTATTTTTGTATCCATCATCTCCATCTTTATAAATAATACAGGCAAGATGACAAACAAATACAACAAGTGCAATAAAAAAGAATCCGCCAACAATACACAAAATTTTAAACATAAAAGCACCTCTCTTTTTTTAGTATGTTTAATATACCATAAAAGAGAGGTGTTGTCAACTATTTATTAAATTAAATTGTTAGCTTTCCTTGGATTTAATGCTAATAATTGAATCAACTTTTCTAACAAAGACAGAAAATCCATAATACTCATTAATTATATCACACAAATCTTTAAAAAGTTGGTGATTAATTACAGTTAAATACTGTGGATAGGTAGTGCAAATATAAACATTTTCATATTCATAATCATAACTGATAAAAAAAGTATCAGTTAAAGAAGCCAGAGTTTCGTCTTGGTCAATAATACGCTGAACAAAATCTGCAATTTCCTAATCAATAGGAGAGGTAATATCAGAAATTACTTCATATTTTTTTTCATTCATATCCTTGAGTATACTCCTTATACAAATATTCATCTAAAATTCCATCAACCACTCCGCTAACAAAAAGGATAGGAGGGTCATCTTCGGAATAAGGATAGCTTATGCCACCTATATATTTATAGTTTCTAGGAAATAGACAAGCCCATCTTTGAAGGACAGTGGTATAAGTTACAGCACAAAATCCCCAATCTTCAAATTTTTTCAATTCGGATGAGGCAAAAGTCAATCTGTAAAATTCCGCTTTGTAATATTTTTGTTTCTGTTCATCGTTATTTTGATAAGCTGAAATAATTAACGAATTATAATCTTGAGCTATTTTATCTAATTTTTCAGTTACTTCTCGCATAGTAAATATGGCAGACATTGTTTATTCCTCCACATAACAGATATAACAATTATATCCCTTTTCAGCCAAATCAGCCTTAACCTTTTCAGCACCAGACTTTTTAGCAAAGAATCCTACTTGAACTTTATAGAGCTTGGTCTTAGGGTCTTGAATACAAAAAGCGGTTGAATAATCAATTACACCAGTAAGAGTTCTAATTTCATTTCTATAAGTAATCGCACGAGTTGAATTACTAAATGCTCCTAACTGACAACGATAACCAGTTTTCTTAGGACGGTTTTCTTCTTTCTTGTTAGCCTTGTCTTGCTTCTTTTCTTCTATTTCTGCTTTTTCTCTTTCAGCATTAGAGCGAAGCCAGAAAGCAAGAATAGAATCAACAGGTCTTAACCAACCAGACGCAGAAAGACGCTTTCCTTCAAAGTTTGTATAAGTAGAATTTCCGCCATCCTGATTGCAACAATAATCTACATCAGGAAAAAGAGATTTAATAAGGTTTTGAGCAGTGGAAAGTTTCATACCACCAGACACAACAGAAACAATAAAATACTTTTCGTTCTTAGGATTACCATCGGTCTTTGTCCAACCAAACATTTGTCTTTTAGCTTCATAGTCAATGTCCGCATAGTTCTTTACAGATTGAGGTTGTTTATTTTTAAATAAAGCAGGATATTCTGTGCCAAAATCTCTCCAACCAACGCCATTGTTAAATACGCCATTCATAATTTTTCCAGAATTTGTAATACCCCAGCCATTAGAAAAGTTACCATCTTTGGCATAAATAGTATTATTACTTTTCAAATTCCAGATAGAAGTTCCGCTTGCAGTATCAAAGAAAAATGCGTTGGTAACAACGTCAGGTTTATAACCATAAAGATTATACATTTTTTCTGGACTTAATTTAGGTTGAGTACACATATCAATACTTGCACTCTTTAATTCGCTTTTAGGCCAATCAATTACAACTACATTATTATAAGTAACTCCTCTTATAATAGGATGATACCAACGAAGTAGAGAATTGTTTTTACCATAATGATACTAAACAGTTGCCATTTTATCTCCATTCTTCTATATATTTCAATAGATTAATTTAAATTAAAATAAAGGACAAGTATCCTTTTCTATTATTAGTTTAACATAAAAAAAGATACTTGTCAATATTTAAGTTGTTAAATTTTTATGAATTAGGTGTCTGGAATGGTGTCGATTTTGTCTTCTACCTTTTTCTTCTTGTAAGTACGCTTAGGCTTTTCTTGCCTTGTAGTTGTTTCAAGAGTTACAGAATTTGAAACCGTCTCTTCCTTGGAAAGATAGATATTCATAACAGGAACGAGCTTAAGCTCTTCAATGGTAATGCTTGTCCAATCATAATATTCAGGTGGAAGAGTTTCTTCGTCAAAATGGAATTTAAACCATTTTTCTGCCGAGACAGGACAACTAAAACGTCTTGCCTTATCGAAGTCAATAAAGAAACCAGCAAGACCAAGATAGTCTTCTCCTGCATAAAGAGTCTTAATTTCAGAATCTCGGTTTGCTTTAATGGTAATATAATACACAGGCTGATTTTTAAGAGCCACCATAATATTCTCCTTTAACGCATAATAGTATACTTACTACCAATTTCTACCTTGATAATCTTTGCATAATTAAAATCATATTCCTTGGTATAAGTTTTGTTTTCAAGGAAAAACTTCTTGTTCTTACTCCACCATTCCTTAGCATCTTTTTCGGTATCAAAAGAATAACAAGAAAGAGTAAATTGTTCTGCAATGAGATAAGGGATATTTGCCCAACCTCTATTGGCAAAACCATAAGAAGGTGATTCACCATAGTTAAGAGGAAGCTTTTTTCGGGGAATACCAATACAATAATAAGTCTCCATATTAGAATGAGCAAGACCATTATCAGTAATATTAAATACCATTTTTATTCTTATCCCTTTCAGCAATTTGAGCCTTAATATTTTCAATACGTGACATTTTCTGTCTTAAAGTTTCTTTTGTGTCTTCAATTCTATTGGCATAATATTCAAAGCTGGTTTGCAAACGCTTAAAAGATTTCTCCTCTTCATCATAAGCGTGTTCAGCTTTAGCCAATGCTTCATCAAGAGAATCTCTAACAGGAAAATTATCAGCGAAAGAAATTTTCCCATCCTTGGGGATATATACAAAGAAATGTCTGCTATTAAGACTATCAAGAGGGTTGTTTTGTCTCCAACTCATATACTTTTCGTAAGATTCAAAGACGTAATTTTGACAAGAATTTTTTCTAATTGTAATTACTTCTGTAGAACCTGATACTCGACAGACATAAAAATCTTTGTTTTCATAAACGACAGGATACACAGAAATAGACTTAATATCATGATGAATTTCGACAATCTTTCCATGCTCCCAAGGCTTCATAGCTTCATAGTTGTCCATATTAACCTCCTTAAAAATTTTCGGGGGAAGTGTGATATTTATTGTCCATTAAAGAAGTGGTAATGACATGTTCTTTTCGAATAACAGAAAAATAATGTTCAAGATATTGAGGGGTATTAAGATAATTACTGGGACTAAGGTAGGATTTAACTGCTTTAACAAAAGTGTTAATTAAATTTTCGCTGTTTGGGTCAGATTTAACTTCTTCAATGAACGCCAAAGCCTCTCCCTCAGAATTAGCACTGAGAATATTATCTTCTTCATAAGTTTGTGAAAAGAAATAATTACGAGTAAAATACATAAGGTCACGTTTAATAAAATACACACATTTGTATTCATTAAACTTAACCACAAGAACAGGATAACAAGTAACAATTTTGTTTTCTACTACATTATTTCCAATTTTATAGTTCATAATTTCACCTCAAATATTTTTTAATTCGATTACAGTTTTAAGTGTACAAGCATTTTTACCAGCGAATACGAAGACAAAACCTTTGTGGTAATAAATACGTTCACTGTTAGACTTGGTACGGAAACGACGCTTAAAAGCATACATTTCTTCATTGGTTAGCCCAATCTTTTCGTAGTTGTAAATAGTTACAGCATCAAGATTGATACCTTTGTTACGAGCATTGCAAGCTAACTGACGAAGTTCTCTTTCATTCTTAATACCCAATCTTTCCAAACCACGGTCACGAGAGTGGAAAGTAAGCTTGATTTTATCCGAACCAATCTTATTATGAAAATTACGATTATACATTTAAACAACCCCTTTCAAGAACGATTTACTTTATGGTTAAAGTATATCAGACACAAAAGGAGTTGTCAAGTATTTATTAATTTATTTCGGGAAAAATAGACAGTCTTTCTCTAAGAGCGGAATACTCTTTTAAAATGTTTTCATAATTAGCAATAGCGTCTTTTGTTTCTTCCTCTGCGGAATCAATTGTAAGAACCTCAAAAGTAGAATTATCTCCGTTATCATCAATTTTTAAACCAATAAGGTAATACTTCTGGTCTTTTTTCTGTTCTAAACAAGCTTGAGTCAAAGTCTTTTTTTGCCAATAACTAATATAAACTCTTAAAAAATATTCGATATAACTAATAAGATAAGTAGGAGTAGCTTCTTCTCCCATGATAAACCAATATTCGGTTTCACTTTCATAAGGATTAGGAACAGAAAAGAAGCGCTCATTCATTACGTCACGAATACTTGCTCTTTTTTCGTAAGCGAAACATTCTTCTTCGGTAGAGAAGCTACGACCGTCTTCTGCAACCCAATATGTTTTTTCTTGAGCAGGAATTACTACTTTTTCAATTTTCATACCAATTAAGACCCTTCAAAATCTTTAATTACTTTATAATAAAATTCATCTTTTAATTCATCAGAAATGATGCCCATCTTATAAAGATGTTCATTTAGTTTAATGCAAGTTAATTTCATAAATTTTTGGTAATTAAATATCCATGTCCAACCTAAAATAATATTAATGATTGGAAGAGCACTTAGAATAAGAATTTGAATGATTGGAATTGCAGAACCAGTACTGGATACTTTAATCTTAACATTTCTCGCGTCAAAAAAATCGTTTACATATTTTGTAACTTCTTTGACAAGATAAAAGAAAACCAAAACATCCAGAATAAAAACAAATCGCCAAAGGTTAATAATAATTTTAAGAATCATTTGTCTTTGTTTCTTTCTCCTTCATTTCTTCAACTTCTTTCGGGACTTCTTTAAATTTTTTACAAAGATAAGATAAATGTCCCATAGAATTATATGTGAATCCACTTTCAGGATGCCTTACACAATCCTTCCATGGACACTTCTTTTCATCACAGCCAGTAAAAGGAAGCAAAGATATCTATCTATCACTTTTTGGAATATACATTTTTTCTCCTATACACATTATTTAATTATCCCTTAATTTGAATATAAGGGAGAAGTTCAGGACCACAATCAAAGTCCCATCCATTTTCAACAATCTTTTTAAGAAAAGTTTTATTGTTTGCCAATTCCCAAACAATAGAACTACAGCAATCTTTATGAATAGTATAATAAGGATGTTTGATGTTCTTTTTACGGCCAACAGCAAAAAGACGAGACATAATGATATTAAAGAAAAAACTTACATCATTATCTTTAAAAAGCTGATTCCAAACTTCTGCATCTTCCTTTGCTTGAGCACTGGTAATATCGACCCAAGAGCCATCTTCATTCTTCTGAAAAGTAATGTCGTATCCTCTACATTTACAAAGCTCTTTAAATTGCTTGTCATTGGTTAAAATTTTCCATAAAGTCGGAGTGAGTTGAAAATTTTCAAAACGAGCCACACCATATCCCAAACTGGAATTATGGTTAAGACGTTCTTCGATATAACCAAAAAGCTTAGTAATGTTAGCGTTTTTATTGTTATTCTTGTATTCTTCAAGATATTCCTGTTTAGTAAACATAATTTAACAACTCCCCTTACTTTTTCGATTTGTATTTATATAATACTACAAGTAAAGAGAGTTGTCAAGTAGTTATTAAGTTTTCTTGCCAATTTTATTTTACTTCTTCAACATTTTCTTCATCCTTTACTTCAGATTCAACAGGAATTTCTGTGGCAGTCTGAGGAAATCCACTGCCCAGCACCCCAGCCATAGCTCCCATCATATCAGCCATGCCATTAGGATTATTCTGAACAGTGTTGTAAGAAGTTCTAAGAAGTTTATAAAACATAATTACGCAATCAGTAAAGCCGTATTCTTCGTTGAGCTTTGTTTGAATTGCAGTAATATCGTCCATGCTGTCAATCTCTTTATCAAGAGTGCGTTCTTCATTACCATAAGTTGTAATAGTTGCTTCGGGTTTCAAGCCCATATATACAATATAATAAGTATAGCTTTTCTTCAAATTCACTTTTTCTTTTCTCCTTGAAATAAATATAATATTGGAGTATTAGTTTTTTCAGCAATAGTAATAAAGTTGTGACAAGTAAGAAAATATTGCTTGTGAACAATTTTTCTAACATCTCTTTCTGAAATATTAAGAAATTCAGCCCATTGTTTGTATGAATAAGGACTTGTTTTCATTACCTTGCTTACTCTTTCTAACTTGCTTTTACGAGATTTGTTAGAACAAAAATAATAAAACCTGATATAATTCAAGCCATATAAAATTGTTTTAAAATTTTTCACGGCTTCTTTTTCCTTATTATTTAAAAGTATTTTTAAGAATTACTTTTTTGAAGAAATTCTTCTACATTCTTTAAACAATTACTACATAAATCATAAGATTGATAATCATCCCAAATTTCGCCGCCACGTTCAAAATGCCTTTTAATTTTCAAAACTTTCATGTTGAAAAGATTTGAAATAGGCATTCCGCATCTATCACAAAAACATTTAGTCGCCATCTTGTTTTTCTCCTTTGTAGTATTTCTTCTCAATCATCTGGTCAATACAGCCTTTATAACAACCTCGATGAACTGTTCTTATATGACCTTTATGCCAAATCCATTTATACCAAGGTAAGCATCCCTTGTAATGAAAATCATGCTCTCCTTCCTCATCAAGCCACATCCAATGTGGGCAAGGAACTTCATTCAAGAAAGCAGGAAGATACATTATTTTAATTTTAGGATTTTTTATTTTAGCTTTAATGGCTTCAAGTAAACAATTAGAATAAAAATCTTTTGAACGTTTCATTTACTAATCCTGTCTGCAATCGTACTTGCTACAAAACTATCTGGCTTAACAGTTGGTTCGTAACCAGCACCTTTTAACCATCCAACAATTTCTGGAATTACTTGACCACTTGGTCCAGCATATCCAGCATCTACATGAATCCCAATGCTAGTATACTTTTCATAGTCAAAATTTTCTTGAATGGACAAAGTTGCTAATTCATCAATTAACTGGTCAGCATAAGCAATGCTTAATTCAGTTTCCTTGTGAATTTTAACTTTTAAATTTAAAATAATTGGGAGCTTTTGAATCTCATAGAAGAACTTACCACCTTTGCCATCGGTATAGACAGCAATGACAATGACGGCTTTTGTTTCATCTTTGTGATTTTGACTATCAGTACCAATGACAATATGATTATGTTCTGCTACATCTGTACGTTCTCTAATATAGTCAAAAATAATTTTGGCTATTTGTCTCATATTTACTCGTCCATATGTCGGACTAATCATATTATCATTCCTTTACTTTGTTTTAATTATAAACTGTTAAGTTTATCTATGATTTGATTAAACTTATCAATTGTTTTAGAAGAGAACTTGTATTCTTTGTTCGTGTTTCTATCGTAAATTGTACTAATTATACTACCAGAATCAGACTTAAGATAAAAATCTTCCATAGTAAAACGAGGAAGTTTTGCCTTAGCTTCTTTGACAGGTATTTCTACAACAACACGAGTGGTAGTAATAATTTCATAATCTTCTGGATTATAAAACCAATTCAGTTCTTTCTTGAGAGCTTTAATAGAAGTGAAATATTTAGCTCCATCTTTATCTGTAACAAGTGGCGTATCTCCAAAAGTACTCATTCCTTTATAATAGCACTCTTCGGGATTAGAACCTTTAACAAACTCAGAATTAATTTTAGCAATATAAACTTGCTCTTCTGTTTTTGTTTCTGTCTCTTTTTTTAGAGGCTTTCGGACTGTAATTTCTTCAATTTCATAATCTTCTTCTTTGAAGAACCAATCAGCCGTGCATTTTGCTTCAAAGTAAGTCTTAAAAGGATATGCTTCTTCTTTCTTGCCAAAAACAACTTCTTCATGATGTAAACCAGATGCGTTATGATAATAATTTTGTCCTTCTGTTGGGATTTCATGTTCTTTTGCATTGGATTTAATACAAATAATATCAGGCTTAACACAAATAATAAAGCGTTTGTTTAAATCATTGTCTTTTTTGAGATTTTCATTTAGTAAAGTACCACATACAGGACAATAATTAGCATGAACATAAAAATTACCATGGTCAATAAGATTCATTTTACTTGTAGCGTTAACAGTGAATCTATAATTCTCACACCATTTACACATATAGAAAAGACTCCTTTCAGTCTAATTTACTATCAATAGTATAAACCAAAAAGAGTCTGTTGTCAAGAGCTTTATTTAATTTTCTTTTGTTTTCTTATTTCACTTTGAATCTTAAACCAATAAATTGCTGCCATAACAAGAGCAATAGGCCAGCAAAAAATCAAAGTTAAATAATGCAACAAGGTTACTTCTTTATCATTTTTATTAGCAGGACAATTATAAACATTATATGTTACGGCAAACCCGCATAAAAGATAAAGAGCAAAACCTATTAGAGATACATCATTCAATCTCATTAACAAGCTCCTTTACAAAGGAATAAAAAAGAACTGTGGTACAAAATTTGTTTTTGGAGGAAACAAACATGAACAAAATACGAAAAAGGAGGTGGCCTTATTAGCAAATCCAGTCTATTATAAGGAGGTAAATTGTACCACAGTTCTTATTATTATATTAACATACTCTTTCGAGTTTGTCAACTACTTATTAATTTATTTTTTAGAAAGCATCTGATGAGAATAAAGAATCTGCATTTTTTCTGCTATAGATAAGCTTCTGTTATAAGCATCATCATTATCAGCCAAACGCATTGCAAATTGATAGTCAAGATGGTTGATGATTTCTTCTGCTAATACATGACCATAATTCATGTTTAAACATTGAGAAACTTTTTTATTTTCAACAACATATACATCAAACATACATTGAGCATAAGTCATATCAAAAGGTTGACCATTCTCAACAAGACTAAGCATCTTCTTATAATCAGAGAAAGTGATATTAAGATTTTTTGTCAATTTTTCGAGAGTGTTTAAACTAACACCTTTAGTTTTACAAACAGATTTTAAATAATTGCAAGCATCACTATTAAGAATACTACTTGTCCAATACATATCTTGTTCTCGATTAGCGTAAACTTCTTCTGGATTAACAAAACCAGTTAATACAATTGCTTTGCCAACAATTTTACCCTTATCAAGCTTTTGGTTGCCATAGCAATTTGATAAATCTTTTTTGTTAACCAAAAGCTTTGCTTTTGCAACTACCATTAATTTAATACTAATAGAATAAATATAACCATAATTTGAAACATATGAAATATAATTATACCATTTCAGAGCATCTTTTACAGTTAAACAAGCATGAAAACCATTACCACAGTAATCCACTTTACTAAATTCTTCTTCTCCTTCTGGTAAAGAATAGATTCTGTTCAGTTCGTATGCAAAGTTTCGACTAGGGCCTATATATTTTACTTCTTTATTAGTAAGGTAATAGACCTTATAAAGAGCTTTGTAACAATCAATCCATTCCCAATCTTCTCCGATAGGAAAAGGTACATCTTCCATTTTTTCATATTCCCAAGTATTTCTGCTGAGAACTGTGTGATTAGGAAGATTATTCGTGTAAGATTCGCTGGAAGATTCTTCAAAATCTACATCAGATGCAGGGTAAGAATCGTATGCGATAATGCGTGCTTTTTTTGGCTTTGTAAAAAACATATTTTATTCCCCTTCCTTAAAATCTATAAAATTTGCGAGGAGTGATATTTTTCTCCATTTTTTCAATTAGCTCCCTAGATTTCCTAACTGCTTCATCCATTCTTGCGTTAAATTCATCACGACAAATAGGCTGAAAATGGTCAAAATTTTTCGGATAATTTAAAAGGAAAAACAAATCAATGTCCTCATTATAATAAGGAGCTACATCAATTTCTGAATCTGTATAACAACCATAAGGTGTTTCATCTTCAAAATTGTTAATCTCAATACAACCCCATGAAGAAGAATAGTTAACCTCACATCTTCCTTCTAACAACTTGGGAGGTTGAACAATCATAATATAATGTCCCCGATGAATATAACAATTCCCAATCAGCTTTGGAGCGAGTTCTTTCATAATATATTCATCATAAGATTTTCTTGTGAGATTATTTAAATCCTTGTTAATCTCAGAAAGTTCTTTCTTCTTATTTTCCAGTGATGTCTTCCAAATGTTTTCCATGTTACACCTCTATTATAAAAATAAAAGTCCCATAATCAATATTAAATTAATTATGAGACCTTTTATTAAATTAGCTAATCCAATAAATTGCGAAGACTTAGAAGTTATTCCCCGTTACATTACTTCCTGCACTCATTGAAACTTTCCCGTTTGCGGCTACCCATTTTGACGGACAAGTGTTTATAAGTCTTCTGTAAAACTGCGAACAACCTACCCGTAGGTTATTCAAATACGATAATAAGCGCTCCGACCCCCATCGGATTCTTATTAAAGGTGAGGAATAGACAACGTTCACCTCACTATGAGCCTCTGGCCCTAGCATTTTGACGATGCCACGCTCTTTGTCCAACATCTTTAGTTGGCAATCAACCTACACCACCGAGCAAGAATTCGGAAGGTAGGATTTCGTGATTCTTGCAAGAATTTCCACCATTAACTTTCAGGTGGAGAGCTTGCCGCTCTTAGTATCTTCATAGTTCCTATTCCTACGAAGGGTGCTTCCGACAGTATAAATCATCTTATACATGTCTAAGAAGTCATTGCATCTCAGCTATTATTGAATATTCAATTGTGTGTCTTACAGTTAAGAACGTGATTTACCTATCAGGCCTGTGTAGTGTAAATCAGTGGGAATCCCTTCCGCACTTTTTTCATCCTTTCCCTTGGGACAATCTTAATATACCATAAGATTAGTTTCCTGTCAAGGGTTTATTATTTTTTTCTTGAAGAGTTTTTACCAACTCTTCATAGGATTCAATAAGTTCTTTTTGTGCTTCTGCTTTTTCCTCTAAAGATTTAATAAGACCTTCTTTAGCCTCATCTAAATTTTTATGAGTTTCTTCGGCTTCTGTAAAAGCCTTTGAATAAGCGTGGATACCACCAATAATAGTTCCTGCTAAAAAGAAAATTGCTAAAACTCCGATAGCAAGAATGATGCACAAAGCAACTTGGGTAGTGTTCATTTTCTTTTATTAACCTCCATTAATTTATTTTCAGGTTCAATTCTAAATTGACCTGCTTCCCAATCAAAGCCCATGCCTACTGAGCGAACTTTTGTGTAAGGTCTACTTCCCACAGTGTTTCTAGAATCTTCTACGCTAATTACTACTAATGAGTTTTTGTATAGTTCCCAATTTGCACCGTTTGCTACATCATTGAGAATATCTCTTAGTCTTTCAATCGTCATTTTTCTTTGTCCTTTAAATAAAGTTTGAAAAAATGAACAGCAATCATAAACAAACAACCACTTATAAATAAACAAAAAGGGGTTAATATTTCTCCAGTGGAATTATCTAATCCTGCTATTCCAATTAAAATAAAATAATATAAATAGAATAAACAATTTGCCAAATTTGGATTTATTAAATGTTGATTTGATTTCATACAATCCAAAAATGAACAATGTCTTTATAAGGAGAAGTCCAACTATCTTCTGTAAAATTAGTCCAATCTAAAATACATCGAGTAAAGAAACTCTTGCATCCACTAATTGTTCCCCATCCATTAGGAGATTCATATTGTTTATATTTATTTGGAAATCTTTCAAGCTCTTCTAAACCATGAATGATAAAAGGAATAACATCTTTTACAAGACCATTATCTTCTTCATTTTTCCATTCTAAGCCTGTAGATTTCTAAATCATTTCACGCAAATTGTAAGTAATATTTGCTTCACAGTTTCCAACATCAGCCCAAAGTTTAGGGTCATCTTTACACTGAACTCTATAACTAATATCATAACTCATTGTATTACCTCCAAATCAACATGTCCGACATATATAAAACCAACAACATCGTTAACATCAGTAGTATAAGTGTCATTGATTTTGCGTATCTCGGTGTTATTTTGAATTATCCACAAATCCCCAAAAAAAGGATTGTAATAGATATCTCCATTAACAAATTCTTTTTCACCAATCTTAATCATTTATTTTGTCCTCTTTATATTCATCTGGAAGAAAACTAAAAATATGAGCAATTACATCTACAGTCCATCCGTTACCTAAAGCTTTTCTTGCTGCACTATCTGGAATCATGTTAAGAAAATCATCAGGAACAGTCTGTAAACGACACATTTCTTTTGTAGTGTAATATCTAAAAGGTAAATTATTTTTAAAAGCATCTGGATGTCTACCAATAGGAAGTGGCGTAAGAACATTATCCTTGTCTACAGTAGTGAGACAATTTGATTTGTCTGTATTTGTAGCACGGACTTCAAGACACTGAGTAATAGGAATTGTTTTATCAGTATCTTTTCTATGCCCGTTTTTATCTAATCTGCGACCAACAATAGTGGCTTTATTTAATCTACGCCCTCTAATTGCCGCAGGATTAGGAAATTCAATATCTTCAAGAATATCTTCCAGAGTAATGTTTTTATCTTCGGGAAGTGTTATATTAGGGATATTAGTCCAATAAAGTCTACGTCTGTTCTGCGCTGAAACGAGAGAAGAATTAATCTCAATAGGTTCTACTCCAAGATAAGAAGAAATAATATCTTGCCATTCCTTCTTCATTACAACATTTTCCATTAAAAAATACTTTGGCTTGCACTCTTTAATTGCTCTAACTGCTTCAAAGAAAAGCTTACTTCTTGGGTCGTTGAAATTCAAAAGTTTGCCAGAAGAAGAAAAACCTTGGCATGGACTTCCGAATATAATAATATCCACTTTGTCTTTATATTTTGTAAAATCTTCTTTAGTCACATCTCCATGCTGAACTACATCAGGGAAATTTGTTTCTGTAGCTTTAATTGCATTTTTTTCAATTTCATAAGCATCATAAGAATCAATCTTAATTCCAGCTCTTTCAAGTGCAAGATGACCGCAACAAATACCGTCAAACAAAGATAAAACTCTCATTATCCGTAAAAACCTCCATCGGGAGGGTCTCTTCTATAATTAGGACAAGGTATATCATTTACAGGGTCTCTAAAACAATCTACGCCCCAACTATGAATACATTTATCACAATAAAAAGGTTGAATATGATAATTAGAAATAGAAGGATTTTTAGGCTCTTCAGGTGCAACAGGTGCTTTCTTAGGAACTGGAATAGTATCTGGGTCAGGTTGAACATTCATATCTTTCATAAGCTCTTCTTTTTCAACTTTCTCCCAAGCATCCATAGCTGAGTTAAGAAAGTCAAGAGTATGCTCATCATAACCTAAAATCTTAAGTTCTTTGATTAAATCTTCATTGCCAATTTTCTTTAAAACATTTGGAAAAGCATAAAGTAAAACTTGAACACGACCAAACTCTTTACGCCATTCATTATACTCTTTTACAGTCATTAATAATACCTCGTCTTTCTACCTCAAATTTAAGTTCGCTTACTGCTACTGTAACTGGCATAGATACGAAATGGTCATAATAATCTACTGCCTTAGAAAAATAGCTTCCGTACTTAATAGGCCAATTCTCTTTGTTTTTTGGAGGATTCTTTTTTTCAATCTCTTTAAGCTCTGAACAAGCCGACCAAAGTTCTGCATTAGTTAAATTACGAAAATAGCCCATAATAATACACCTTTCACTTAATATGCTTATGATTGTATATAAAGGATAACACAATTTTTCTTGCTTGTCAATAGAAAACAACAAAAAAAAGAGAGGGAATTACCCCTCTCTTAATTTATTTTTTTGAATTTAGGCAAAAGCCTTAGCTTCAACAGCGTCATAACGCTTAGTCAGAAGAACATCCATAAGCGCATCCCAAGGATTAGTCTTTCCAGACAAAACCATTTTCAAAGTTTGGACACTGAACCCGCTGACCATGATACCATAGTCATTCTTGGTCATGGGAAGACCGTTATTAGTAGTACCGTTTCCGCAAACATTCCAATAACAGATTTTTGGACACTCATAGGAAGCCGCCTTGTACTTCTGCTCAATGGACTTAAGGAAAGCAGGAGCTTCCTTAGCAGTCGCACGAGTGCTGTTATAACCCCAATATCCATAGCCACTACTGCCAGTGCTAACATTACGAATATTTACCATAGAATCCCAACCACCATCACTGATAATAAGAATATTCTTAGGCAAATCACTCTGAGGAGAATGATTCTTAATTGCAGTATCAAGAATCAGGTCAAATACTGCTTCAAGGTTGGTATTAGCAACCTCGTTATGACGAGCAGCTTCCCTAAGATTTTCATACAAAGAGTCGTGATTTACATTAACCATCTGAGGACGTGCAGAGAAAGTAATGTAACGACCCTTATATGCACCCTTAGTGCGCTCTGCAAAGTAAATTGCAAGAGAGTTAGCAACCTCAAGAGCAGTCATACGAGTACGACCCACAGTAGCACACATAGAACCAGAACCATCTGCAACAACAATAGTAGAACTATCGTCGGTTACAAGATTAGGAAGAGACTTCCACATACCTTCAAGAGCGGCATCACGAGAACGAGGATAAGTATTCCATTCGTTTTCACAGTACTTATGAACGATGTCACAAGGATTAGATACGGAAGAATTAATCTTTGCCTCGCCCTTAGTAAGAGCGTTCAGATAAGCGCGACGGCGCTCTTCATCGTTGCGAAGGAAAGCCTTATTGTAATTAAGGTTTGCCTTAGAAGGAACAGTCTCATAATCAATGCTCTGCCAATTCTGAGAAGACATCTTACGCTCAACAACGTCAAGGTGCTTACGGAGAGCAGACAGACCCTTACGATACTCACGCTCAGTCAGACCGAGCATATCCATAGTCTTAAGACCACGCTTACGAGTATCCTTAGAGTGAGACGTAGCACTGTCAAGCCACTTTGCGAGAAGACTAATGGACTTACCCTTCTTCATATTAGCCATATCTTCCTTCCACTGCTTACGAATCAGCTCACGAACAACAGGCTTAGTGATGGGATTATCCATGACAGCATAGATATAGTCCCAGCGAGAATACTCAGGAATCATGGGAATCAGATTCGCCACAATCTGAGCACCACCATTGTTCATCATATCCTTAAGGCAAATCTGGAAGAGACGGCGCTCACCCTGACCCTCACGGATATCGCCAGCATAGAACAGCCAACGAATAGCGAGACGAGGATTCTCAGAATAAGCTGCACGGAACTTCTTCACAATATCGCCATCGGGAAGACTACGAAGAGCAGAGATGGAAGTGTTGATATCAAGAAGAGCAGAACCAGAGGACTTGTATGCAATAGCACCATTAGAAGTGTACTGCTTATCAGCAGGAAGAGAAGGAATTGCAACCTGAGTGTAGTAACCCTTAGCAGTATTCTCAACCTTGTCCATAAAAGAAGCCTTACGGCTAACTCGGTTGGACTTAGTAACAGGCTTCTCAGGCTTAGGAGCCCAAGCCTTAGTGTTATTCTTCTTGTTAGGATTGTTGTAGTTATACATAATTTTCTCCTTTTCTAAAGGACTAGACTCTTTTTGTCCTTTTTTCAAAATAAAAGTTTTTTGTAGTTTGCTGTGAGAGTCTAACTACTTATGACAATAGATACTATAACAGATGTATCTTAGTTTGTCAAGAGGTTATTAGAATTATTTTCGTCTTTTCCTAAATTTTTTTCAAAATTGTTTATAAAAAGCTGTTTAGCATTTTGAGCTTTATAGCAAATATCATTAGTAATAGCATCTTCTATTCCTTGAAATAATGAAACAAGGGGACATAAAAGTTCTCTTTCATCTTCATTATCTGCTAAAGCATCTCTACTTTTTGCAATAGAAATAAGCTCTCTTATAATAATATCTTTTGTTTTAAATTCTAATTTTGTAGTAACTTCACCATCAGATTTATCAGCAAGTTTTTCAAATTGCTCTTTAGATAGATATTTTTTGTTTATTGTTACCCAAACCTAAATTTCTCCATTGGTATCTACTAAAATTGGAATGTCTGTTCTATCTTCTGCTCGATTCGCTAATTTTCTTATCCAAGTCTAATAAGCTTTCTATCCCTCTTGAGTCTAAAACCAATTAATATCAACCATATTATACCCTCTTATACCCAATTATACCCTTATTCAGATTTCAAAACAGAAATTTTAATTCCACCTTCCTCGAATTCATACTTAGCACGAGGAATTTTTACTTTTAAAGTACCAGTTTCTTCATTAGAATCCTGATTTACAATAGGTAGAGTAAAATTTAAATTAACTGTATCATCAAAATTTTTCTCCATATTAAATTCTTTTGGCTCGAATTTAATAAACATCTTAGATTTTTCTGAACGAGAAAAATTTAAACTAAAATCAGATGCATCGTTCAACTGATAGGGGTTGTGCTTCAAACATGCAGTTAAGCCACAATATCCTCTAATATTGGCATATTCACATAAAATGCCTTTTTCATTACAATACCCTTTAACGGGATGATAATCACCTGTATTAGTCATTATTAATTCCCCTTAAAGTAATATTCATAATGTTCTCCATCCCAAAGAGGATGTTTAACATTTTTTTCAGTGCGCCAATCGTAATATTCGCCGTTTTCATCTACATCAGCAACATAACAATTATCATCAGGGTCGCAACCATTATCATTGCCAGTATAAATACAGCTTCTTGGGTCAAAAAGAAAACGCTTTAACTTGTCATCATCTTCAAGAATTTCATTAATGAAAGGAACAAGTTCTCCTGCATGGTCTACAGAACCGCCGTTATCCCAAAATTCCCAACCACCATATTTACTTTTTTCTCTTTTATAGGCTGGAACGAAAATTTTAATCTTAAAATCTTCTTCAAGTTTACGCTTAAAATCTTTCGCTTGAGCAAACATATCACAGTTAAGCATAGCAGTGTAAAGATAAGAAGCCTTATCTTCTGTGGAAGAGTAGCAACGTGTGTCCCAACCATAATCTTCATCTGCATTAAAATTTAAATAAGCTGGAATATGTTCTGAACCATAATTATCCTTTGAAATAACAAGAGAATGGCAAGAACTTGAATTAGTTTCAAATACGTTTTTACGGATTTGTTTCATTGTTTTTCTCCTCATTCAAGTCTCTCAAAAACTGATACATTTTAGTAACAGTCTTATCACCAACATCATAACGATTATTTACATCGCAAGAATTTCTTGCGTACTGCATCTCAACTCCATCAATATACATAGAAGCACTGGACATATTACCATAATCTTCCCCCATGTACATAGTATTCCAATCTTCCTCAGACATAAGACGCTTAGGTTCAAGCTGTTTAATAGCAAGATTGTCAAAACTAATAACAGAGAACCACTTCTCGTCAATCATGCGACCAAGATTATCATAGATTGCTTTTTGCTTATTTGCTACAAGTTCCTTAGCCCAATTTTCCTTAACATACTCTTCGCCACGACGAACAGTCTTATAACCAAGAATGAGAATTTTAAGACCACGATTCTTAAGAGCACGAAGAGTATCCATCGTTACAATACCATTAATAACATGGAGAACAAGATTAGGATACTTAGAAATAGTCTTAAGAAACTGCGGCTGAAGGGGGTCAACAAGAGAGACACCAATACCATAGATGAGCTTTTCATTAACAAGCTGTTCAATAAGCTCCTGATTCTTCATAAAGGCAAACTGATGAACAGTCATATTAGGAATAAGATTCAATTCCTTACACTTGCGAAGGAAGGGAATCAAGTCAGGATGAGAAAGTGGGTCTCCACCTCCGATTGCAAGCTCGGTGTATTCATGGAAACTTTCAAGAACCTTGATACCCTGTTCACCAAGAATATCTCCATGCTTACCATTAGGAGTGCTGTTCTCATGGCAAAACTGACAATTTCCAAATGGGCAGCAGTTTGTAATTTTATAATCACAACATTCTGGAAAATCTGCCTTGAAAAAGTCCAAATCATTTTCACGAGTCTTGGTTCCATTTGCCAAGTCGATGGAAACCATATAGTTACCGTTCTGGTAGGTTTTAATATTATCCATTTTATTTTCTTTCCCTTTCTTTAGTGTTCAACGCGAGGATTATCCTCCATATATTTCTTTACCTTGTCACCATCATAACGAGAGGGACAAGCATTACAAAGGTAAGAACCATAATATTCACAAGCATGAACCTCTTCCTGAGACTTTGGAGCAGACTCACAATTCAGGTGGTCATATGCACAACAAATCTTCATTTTTAATCTTTTCCTTTCTCTCTAACAATATAAATGTCATTTCCTTTATCTTCAAGAATCTCATAATTCTTTATAAAATCTAAAGGAACTTCTTTTTTTAATTGTACCATATATCTTTCTTCATAAGTTGGGAAGAAAGCATCTTTAAACATTTTGCCAGAAACAAAACTAAGCCCAATAGAACCTAAAGCACAGATAAGAGTTAGTATCCAACCTAGTTTTTGTTTTAAGCTTTCTCCAAAAGCCCAAAGCGATATTAAACCAAAAACTAAAAAAAGGAATCCCACAAAAATTAAAGCATCAGATTCAGCAGATACTCTAACCATTTCGGAAGTTAAAACTTCAACACCCTCAATCATCTGTATTCCTCTCTTTAATTATATAGACATTATCACCTTTTCGTTCTACGATATCATATTTGTCAATAAATTCAGAAGAAATTTTATCATCTAACTGAACAAGATATTTCTCTTCATATTTTGGATTAAAGGCATCATTGAAACAAATAAAAGAAACAATACCTAAACAAAGACCCATAGATAAACAAAAGAAAAATGCGCCCCATGCTTCTTCTTCCTTAACCCAAGAAATTGATACAATAATTGCAGCAATACAACCTAGTGCTGCAATAATAGCAGGAATTAAATTACTTAAAAAACTACCAGAAATACAAATAGTTTCAGTAGTAATTAAATTAACACCATCAATCATCTTTGTCAGCCCTTTCTTTTAATGTGTAAATTTTTCCTTCTCTGGAAACAATATAATTTTCTTCAAGTTCTTCATATTCAGTTAAAGAAAAATGGTCAGGGTCAGTAAATCTAACTTCATAAGAAATAGTTTCAACTGGATGCTTCATTGCATAAACATTGAATCCTGCAATCCCGCAAAAAATAATTGTTGCTACAACAATAGCACCAAATCCATCCATTGACCCACATCTTTTAATCCAATCTACAATAAATAAGCATATACAAGCAATTCCACAAAGCACAATAAAAATAGAACAAATAAGAATAAAAAGGTCTCCATCCTTTGTAGTTGTAACTGTATTAAGTACTTCAATTGCAGGATTATTTTCAATCGACATTTTCTTTCTCCCTAATTACATAAGTGTTATTTTCTTTATTGTATTCAATAATTTCATATTTCTTAGTAAATTCATTATAGCTAACTTCATCAGAAATTGTTACAGTATATTTTGTGGTATAAACCGGATTGAAAAAACAATCATTAATACCTTTGCTTACAAGAACAGAAGAAAAGAAAAGACAAACTCCTACCATAACAATATCTAAGCTGTTAAAAATAATTTTAAAGAGCTTGTGCGGAATAAGTTTCGTCATGTTAAAACCAATTTTTAGAAGCCAGATTGACCAAAACATCACAAAACAAGCAATCACACAAATAAGAATAAAAATAGGAACGGTTACATCTTTAGTTACTTCTGTACTAATAATATTAATTCCTTCAAGCATAATCATATCTCCTTTCGAGTAATTAAATTATACTCTATAAAAACAAATAAGTCAAGGAGTTAATAAAAAAAATAATCTCCTTGACTCATTAAAGTTTCTTAGTTATTTAGTTATAACCATAAGCACAAGTAATAACAAGCTTGTCTCCGCTAGGGGAAGTGTAATGAGAAGTTTCAGTTTCAAGACCATCATTATTACAATTTTGCATGAATTCTTGATAGGTTAAACCGTCCTCTTCAAAAGAAAGGTTCTTTTCTTGTCTGCGACGGTCTGCAATATAATTGTAAATATATTCTTCTTTTTCTGTATCTGTAAGTTCAGACCAGTCCTTATAATATTTACCTTTATATAGAGTATAACGCTCTTCTGCTTCTTTTCTATCTCGCTCGGTAATATTAATGGAATTTTTAATAAAAGTTTCATGCCACTTATTAAAAAGCAATTTACCAGCTTGCCAGTCTTTGTACTCATCTTCGGTACAAATAGTAAGTGTATGAGTAGAAGAAGAATTTGTTTCAAATACATTCTTACGAATTTGCTTCATTTAATTTACCTCTTTTAAAATTTTGGACTCTACTAATTTACTCATTTGATTTTCATATTTCTTAATAATCATATCAAGAAAAGGAAAACTATGTCCACTATCTTGAGCTCTGAAAAAAGCATAGTATGGTTGACCAAAATCATCATCAATGACTTCAAGATTATCAAAATCATTCCAAGATTTAAGGTCATCAAGGTCAATTGCTACATCAAAACTAAATTCATACGAATTTTTTTCCTTTTCGGAGTTGAAAAGGCAAAAATGATGAGTCATCCAATGATGGTTAGACTTTTCAGGTTCTCTCCAAAAGCCCTCTTTAAATCCTGTATCAGTAAGGAGACTAATTTGTTCTGCTGTATTTAAAGAAAGAAAATAATCAGATAATTCATAACGCTTCATTTGGTGCTTAGTTTTCATTTGCTGATTCTGCATCTTTTTTCTCCTTTTCCAGTTGAGCTAAATATTGCTTGTGCCATTCTTCTTGCTCTTCAGCATAGCTATCATGAATAATTTTTGATGTGTCAAAAAGTCCCGATTTTTTGATGTGGTCATAAATTGCATACTCATCGCCATCCACGACTACAATATATCTTTTATTAGTCAAAAATTCCTCAAGAGATACGTTATATTTTTTGAGCCATCCCTCAATTTGATAGTCATCAGTACCACCATAATTAGGAATGGGGTCATCTGTTTCTACATAATCTTTAACTTCTGAATCCCAAACATAATCTTTGGTGTTAAATTCAAAATCTGTGAATCCATCAACATATTTCTTGCAGATTTCTCTGCATTCATCTACAAGATTGCCATCAGAAGACGCAATCGCATATCTCAGTTTATCCTTAAAAGTTACAAGCATGTCAAAGGGAGAACGATAAAATTCAAGAGAAGATTCCCACAATCTTACTTTACCTTCTTTAGTAATATAAAAATTTTTATTGATTTCTTCTCTGGTATAATGCTCATTATCAGTAGTAATTACAAGAGAATGACTTGAACTACTATTAGTTTCAAAAACATTACGTCTAATCTGTTTCATATTATCTCCTTAAAATCCAGTCTGAGCACTTTTGAAATTTAAGGTGTTACTGACACCTTCAACCTCTGCAACAATATCATCATACTCTTTACCATCATAAGTGTACTTGCCGTTGCTCTTCTTATTGACACGAATATGTCCGTTAAAGTTTTTAATAATAGTAGCACAATGCTTAGGAAGATTAAGGTCAGGGTTATATGCAAGAACTTCGCTCATAAGGAAAATACCAACCTGACCAGAATCAGCACAGAACTCTCCCATCTTTTCCTTGGTCAAAGAATTAAAAACAGTGCAAGACCAATCACCATAAATAGTGTCGCAGACGATAAAAGTATTAAGGCCAAGCTTTTCCATGGCTTCTCCGCAGCAGCACTTTCCCCAATCATCTTCCTGTTCGGTTTCCCATTTCTTCACAGCATCGTTATAAGCCTGATTCTCTGCTTCATAAGTAAGAGAAATTGCAACTTTGCGAATATTAGGATTGTCAGTTTTTACCCCGTTAATCCACACATGATAAGATTCTACAAGAGCTTCTTCTTTTTCAGGAGTAAGATGGCTTTTAGGAAGTTCCCAAGTACGAAGAGGTTTTTTCATGTCAATCCAAGTGACATCTTCATACATATCAGGAGTAGGATAACCTTTGTGTCCATCCCCAATAATCTTATATTTGGAATAATAATCTTCCATCTTAGGATAAGCATTATAATTCATCTTGCGGTCTTCACGGATAATATAACAAGGGTCAGTAATAAGAATATCACCAACAAAACGAACGAAACGATTATACTGATTGCAAAGGTTCATAAAAACACCTCTCCTTATTTTTTCTACTAAAAGAATATCATAAGGAGAGGTAAATGTCAAGTGTTTATTAAATTATTTTGTTGGTTTTTTGATTTAATTACTGAAGGGAAATCTCTTCAATAATTTCAAACTGGCTTAAATCATTAGCGTCAAACTTCTTGTCCTGCTCACAATACATAATGCCAACAAGACCAAGAGCACCAAACTGATTAGGAAGAGGCATAATCTGATATACACGATAAATCTTTCCATCAATTGAGTTCTTCTTCTTACACTTAAACATACAACTATTATTATTAGACATTTTAATTACTCCTTAATTGTTTTTTTACCCTGTTTTTGCAATTTTTTTATTAAAAAACAAGAAAAATTGTTAATTTTTTAATAAAAATTGATACGATAAAATTTCACTTTTATTCTATCTTGTTTTATTTTATTTTTGCGTTAGTGATTGTCATTGTCGATAATCAAACTATAACATTTATTAAAAATATAATCTTCTAATGTAATTCCATCTCTTGCAAAAATATAATACATCCCATCAGAAACATAATAATCAAGACTTTGATGGTCTACATAACCATCTTTATCAGGACTAATTTCAATTCCTGTAATGTGAATATCATGCTTAGAAAGAGCGTACTTTACATCATCTTCAAACTTTTGGAAATCATCAGATTCCATAACTTCTTTAATAGCTTCTTCTTTATCTTCTTTGCTGCTCCAATTAACATTATAACCTTGGAAACAAGTTATAGCAGTTAAAATATATTCAAGTTTAGCTATTGCGCTATTGTCATCTAAATCAGAATCCCAACCCCATCCAAAGGCTTCAAAATTTAATTTTAGATACTTACCGTAACCATTGTGACCATAATCTTCTTCAATATAATCATCTAACTGAGTATAATCATAATTGTCTTTACCACTAATACTCAATGAATGAACACTTGAAGAATTAGTCTCAAAAACATTTTTCCTAATTTGTTTCATATTAATACCTTACCCGACGTAATTGGTCAAAAATTTCAATCCGCTTATCAAAACCTAAAGACCATAACACATCTTCCATTAAACTATCCATTGCTCTATGTCCCCAACCATTTAAAAGAGTTGCATCACCTTGACATAAATCTACAATCTCTTGCGCTCTTTCAGCAAATTCTTCTGGCGTAAAAGGAACAACTGTTTTACTTTCCAATACTTCCAATCATCAAAGTCTCCAATCTTGGCTAACTTTTAGCCAGCATCATAAATCCTCGAAGGGATTTTGCCACTATCCTTTTCAGGAACATAGCCGTCATCTCTATTAAATTGTACATCAGGTTCAAACAGAGGTCTAAAATCTCCATCACCATCACTATAGAAACCAATTAAAGTAGAATGTCCAATCTTTCCACAGGCTTCCATATAACGTAACATAGAAAGAAAAGAATCAATCCATCTTTCTTCCATCGTACACTTAATATTAAAAGTTTTTTCCATTTCAAAAACTCCTCGAATATTTTTTGTAAATAAAGTATACCACAAAAAAATAAAGTTGTCAAGAAGTTCTAAGACCTTTTTTCTTGACAACTTTATATTAAATCAATTTAAGTTACAAATTGTGCTTCTTATAATAATTTTTTGGAAGATTATGAGAGGGCTCAAACTTGCCACCTTTTAACAAATTATGGAATTCTCTTTTCTTGTGTTCAGGCGTAAGATATTGGTCAATCCAAGAAATTTCAGGATGGTCTTTTTTATATTTAAGTCTATCATTCCAAATTTTCTGATGCCTCTTTTGACAAAAAGCATACCATTCAGAATGGCTAAGACCACTATAATTAACTACTGAAATAGAAAGTCTAGGAGCTTTATCCAAATACTGCATAAGTTCTGTTACAGTATTAAAAGTTTTCTTGAAAGAATACTCTTGAGAAACATTACTTCTGTATTTTGCTTTATTATGACGAAGAAACTTAACTTCAAACATTTTCTTTCTCCCTAAACATACTCTCAAAATTGAGCCCGTGTTTTACATAAACTAAACCATTTTTTCCAATTACAAAATAATCTCCAAGTAAAACAAATTCTTCATATTCATCATAAGAATCATTTTCTGGTCTATAAGCAATAAAAGAATTTCTACCTTCATTATCAAATTTCTTTTCAAACCAAGTCTTATTAAGCTTCTTAAAACCTTCAAGTTCCTTTTCAGAATATTTAACAATATTCTTAATTTCAGTATTATGAGCTTTAAAAAATTCTACCACTTCGTTCCAATTGTCTTTTTCCCACTTTAAAGCTTCTACTTCATAAGGAATAATTTCATAAATTTTAGTAGACATTGTATTTTCCTTTCTTTTTATCTGCTCTAAAATTTCCTACACGATAAACGCTAACACGAATGTTGCCTTATCCATTTACCTTCTTACGTCAAATAGAGAAGTTCCAAGCCACCATCGGAAATCTTTTAGAGGATTGCTCCCACTACCTTTAAGCAAGTTTAGTTCGTCGTAGCAATCTGCGTTGGTGAAACGCTTTACAACCAAATCAATTAAATAATGCTTGCTACATCTTGTCTTAAGCCTTTTCTAGTTCGCTAAAGTGTTACCTTTAGCTTGGTTATATAATAGCACTTAACTTTTATTTTGTCAAGTACTTATTACATACTTTTCAAAAATTTTTTTAAAGTCGCTGCTGTGTAATTGGGTCAAACCCCTCTTGTTCAGAAATATCTAAATATCTATTATATTTTTCTTCATCTAAAGGAGAGTGTTCCATAAGATAATTGATACTTTTTTCCATGCTTTCAATCTTCTTTTCTATGTTTTCAATCTTTTCTTTGTCGGATTGAATATGCTTAATCTCCCATTTAACACCAAAAGTATAACAATACCCAACATAAACAGAGAAAGCTATTACTAAAACAATATACGACAATATACTTGTCGTATGACAAGTAGTTAAATAATGTGCTCCAATAAAAAAGTAAAAAGCATTAAGAATTAATCCTAAAATACCATGCAACTTTTTATTGTTATTTTCCATCGTTTGTATTACATCAGCCCCCTTCTCTTTAACCATTCATTGATAAATACCATTAAATTATTTTTTGCAGATGCTAAAGAATCATTCCAAGTCCATCTTGGGGGCGAAATAGAATTATAATATTTCTTATAAACCATTGCTTTGATTGACAAATGCAATTCTTTTTCTTCTTGGTCTATAGAAATTTCATCATTTGGAATTAAAGTGAATACAAGTCCTAAATGACTATATGTTATAATATCTTGGAGACTGTGAAGCAATTCTTCTTGCCATCTTTCCCACTGGGGCATATTTTTTTGTCTCCTTTCTTTTTACTTTGTTTTATTAATAATTAGTTAATTGGAGGAAACCAATAATATCCTAAAATATCATCGTCCTCAGCTTTTATCTTGTTTTTATTATTGTTTATTTCTGTAAAGTTAATTACCTTTACTGGTTTCTTAGGATTGCTTTTTTCTTCTTTTTCTTCTTCCTGTCTCTTTCTTGTAAGAGCAATTACCTTTTTGTAGTAATCAGAATCCTGCAAAAGCTTTTGAGCAATAGATTGATAAGTAGCCATATTGGTTTTATAAGTTTCTTCTAACTTTTGCATTTGCTCTAATAAACGTAAATAAGATAAATAATTCTTACAAGTGCAATAATAGGTATCTTTCTCTCCAGCAATCATTGGCTGAGAACAGAATTTGCACTTTGGAATTGGTCTATTTTCTAAAGAAGGAGAAGAATTTTCATCCTTCCCCCCTTTAATTACAGTAAGATTATTTCTATCCATCTTAATTACTTATTAGAAGTACCAAGTACTCCACGTTCTGCACGGTCTTCAACTCTCTTACTCATCCAGAGCAAACACTCTTCGAGATGAGTAAGTGCAATCGCATTTTCACGACAAGCAAACTCGCCAGACTGAAATCCCTGAAGACGGTCACGAACAATCTCAAGAAGGTCTGTGTCAAGAAGTCCATGAATTGAATCCATTTCCTTACGAGGACCATTCTGGAAAGCAATAGAATATGGAGTCTCATTACCTTGACCATCAGTTACAATAACATTGTAAACATGGTTGGCATTACCAATGCCCTTTTCATCAACTGCATACACAGTATTAAGGTTGTTTCTCTTCTGAATTGTATTAAGCTTACGCATTTTATTTTACCTCTTTTAATTATTAATTAATTTACAAACCCATTGTACAGATTCAACAGAATCGGTTTTCTTGTAAATCACACAAGCCAGAACTGCTTCATCAAAATCTACAAAATAAGTATTACAAACATGAATCTTATTTTCTTTGTCTTTATAAGTGGGAATATAATAAATTTCTTCTTTACGATTGATTCCTGTGACAATGCACATATCTTCACCAATCATTGAGCCAAAAAATCGCCAACCTTCGGAATTCTTAGTCACTGCATTTTCAAATTCAGCAACTTTCTTTTCATTCTCTTGTTCACGCTGATACATTCCATAAACATGATACTTACGAATCTTAGGAGTCTCAGGAGACAAAAGATTAGAAAAAAACTCTTCAACTTCTCCATATGTAATTGCATTGTTAATTGCCATATTAACTCTCCTTTCTATTTATTTAGATATTACCATATATCTTTTTTCTTGTCAAGCATTTATTAAAAGTTTCTTTCAAAAACGTGTAAAAAAAGGAAGAAGTCATTTGACCTCTTCCTCTTTTTGGAGTGAATTTATGAAAAATTTTAAACGAACTACTTTTTATTATTGATTACTTACAACCAAAGCGCTTCTTAGAAATCGCTTCAATCGAAGGAATCTTGTCAGTGTCGATACTCTTCTTAGCACAATAATGTTCAATGGTTGCAACCAGAACTCGTGCATCAAGAAGCATTGCAAGAATCTTTCGGTCAAATGCTCGATGATACTTTTCAAGAGCCTTGCCACGAGCAAACTCCTTACCAATGTCCTCAACGAACTTATCACCATCAGCATGGTTTACCTTAGCCTTACCACGATAGCTGTTTTCAAGAAGAGTGTTCTCCCAAATACCTTCAAGAGAAATAGTCTTCATATCAGCCTTTTCGCAAAGACGAGTAATAACATGCATTGCATCAAATGCAGTATCAGTTACCTCAGCCTTGACTACGCCACCACTCTCATAAACACCATAAGCAATGGAAGAGTTAGACGGTCGGGAAATGTCATTCTTGCAGTTGTCACACATAATTTTTTGTCTCCTTTAATTTCTTTGTTTTACTTTAGTTTTTTTGTTTGCTTTGTTTTTGTTTTACAAAAAGAATAACCTTTATATTTTTCTATCTTATTATTTACTAAGTCAGTTATTCTTAATCGTGCAGTTTTTAAACTAACATCCCATAATTTGTTATCTATCATATACTAAGCAGCTTCAACCTATGAATTAAAAACTAAATTCAATTCATTACATTTTACTGAAACTTTTTGATAGGGGTTTGATGTTGATGCTGTAAGTATCTTTTTGTTTTTCTTAGTATATTTAAAATGATAATTGTTTAAAACTTGACAAGTAGTATTATTCTTTATTGATTTTGCAATTAAAACTGTAATAGCCTAAATAGGATTTTCAGATTCGCCCGTATATATATTTTCCTCAATAAAATATTTTGCTGCTTGTCCAACAGTATCAAATTCTTTGTTTAACTCAATACATCTTATACTTTTATTTTTATATGTATCTTCAAGCTATTTAACAAATTTTTCTTTGTCTTTATCTGAAGACACATCTACATCCCAACTTAAAATTATAGGTTTTTTACCATAAAAAAGTTTGTCATTATTTATTGCTCTTAATATTTTATTTTTTACTTGACCCAATGATATATTATGATACTAACTATATATTCTTGAAAAATTCTCTATCGAATCAAAAACACAGTCTGAATTTTCAAAAGTTAATTTGTTATAAAAACAATTAAAGTTTGTAGTTCCCCGAAGAGTTGAATTATAACCTTTTTTAAAAGAATTATAATATTTTATCCAATATTTTTCTCTTTCATCTAAATCTTTCGTTTCACATTTTTCTATTTCTTCAACCCAAAAATTTTCAACTCCATATTTTCTCATAGCATTATAAATTGTATAATGACAATCTAAATTTTGAGCTTCTTGTAAATGTTCTTTCCAACGAACCTCAACTGTTCTTGAAGTCTATCCAATATACTTTTTATCGTTTATTGAATTATGAATGATATAAATACTTCCTTGCATAAACAAAATCTCCTTCACAGATTTATTAAAAAAAGTAAAGCTTGATAGCGAAGGTATCATTGTCTCATTGGTTAATTACTCCAATGTTCCCTTTACTTTTAAATTGGCAGCGGAGTTGAGATTCGAACTCAATCTAACCCACTCAGAATGGTACGGTTTTAGCTTGCTACTCTATGTCACCATAGCCGATAAAAATCGTTGTAGTCTGGAGCACATTATCACCTTGCCTTTCGGTTTAGGTGGAGAGTCTATGCTCTCTACACATTTACAGCTTTTTGAACTGATTTAGCACGGGATAGTCTTACTAATTTAATAATAAGATGTCAACCGTTTTAGCCCTCTTTATTACCTATTCGTTTCCAAATAGGAGTCCCTAATTTAAGACCGCTGTGCTAACCGTTACACTACTCCGCAATAATAAATTAAATGAAGTTTAAAACTTCATTGGTACGCCTGACGAGATTCGAACTCATAAGATACACTTTAGAAGAGTGCGGTTTTATCCAATTAGACTACAGGCGTTTAATAAAGCTAGACTCATTTTTCAAAACATATGTAATCCCAAATCACAAGTCTCTAAGTAATTGCTGTAAGAGTCTACTTTATTTTTTAATTATAAATGGTGGGAATGGAGTGGCTCGAACACTCAACTTCCCGATTTGGTGCTTTAGACAAGTCTTGCACTTGCATTGAAAGTTTTACTTTTAAACTACTAAAACATAAGTCGGGCCCTCTGACCAATTGAGATACATCCCCATATAAAATCCTAGACACTTTAAAAGGTATATATACAATTAAATTTTGGCATTTTAATATATAGAATACTTTTTAAAATTGCTGTAAGTGTCTACTTCTAACATTATCAATCTGTCACTAACATTATCGCTAGCATTACTAATCTAAACCCTATCCATAATCTTTTTTCAAGCTAAAATTAAGTAATAAAATTTGCTGTAAGGGTTTACTTTTAAATCATCAATAACTTACCATCTTGTTTGTAGTACTCCAAACAATTCAATCTTGCACCGTGGGGGATTCGAACCCCTTCTTAAGCTCTCCGTCGAGTAACTCCATCCTTGGAACGGCACTTATAAACTAGACGCATAATACTAACAAAGGAGAATCATGAAAGCATCATAAACTAATTAGCAAGGAACAATACCCTAAATCTTTTTTAATAGAATTTGATTTTTATTATTGTTTGCTGTAAGCGTCTACCCGTAAACGATAATTTGAATTGTTGCTTATGGCAGGGATGGAAGGATTCGAACCTTCGAGTCAGGGAGTCTGGTCAAGGATATTGGACTTGAACCAATATACCGTCGAAACAGTCTTTAAACTAATCCACCGAATTCTACTTGAATTAATCCTTGAAAGTCCCTTGCCTTACCGCTTGGCTACACCCCTATATATTTTTCCTTAGCTGGTGGTTCCGATTCGCCCATCCAGAACTCCCTACTTGAGTGCCATTCTATACTCATTAGAGGCTTTCCGACTGAAGGGTATTTTAATTTGTTTATCGTCTTTTAAACTACTAAGGAATTGGAGCGGCAGACCAGATTCCAACTGGCGACTCCCTAATTCGGTGTCAGGGCTGGATAGCGCTTCCACACTGCCGCATTTTTTAGGTTGTATCTCTCAACCACATCTTAAGTATAACATATACTCTTCATCTTGTCAAGTACTTTTTAAATTTTCTTTTTGTAAGATTAGTAAAAACATCACCGCCACGGGAAGGCTCTTACATGGTGACGAGCTGGATAAGGGACTCAAACCCCTGACATTATGATTACAAATCATACGTTCTATCAACTGAACTAATCCAGCAAATAAAGGACTAAACAATAGTCCTTATCCACGAGTACGTTTCCAATAATTCGCCATTTTATATTCAGGCTTATTAGTAACTTCCTCAATAAACACTTCAGGAAAAGGCCAAACATAGCTATTAGCTTCTTCCTCTGAATCAAATTCAACTTCGGCATAATAGAAAGCAGTATCAGTACCGCCATCTACAAGATTGAATTCAATTAAATAACCATTATTGTAAAGACCTCTATAATCTTTTACAATAGGATTATAACCAAGTTCATTAAAACAGTCAAACAAAGAATTATCTGTAAGATTTGTTTCAATTTCAGTACGAGTTAAAGTACCACCAGATTTAAAAGTAAGAGCATCTGGACGATAACCTTTGCCACTTTCAAACCAACGTCTTATACGAATTTCCTGTGAAATTTTTCCATCAGAATTATATTTGATATTAATATAAATAGTTTTAACAATTCCGACTTCATCAAAATCGACTTTAGGAAAACCAGAGATTAAAAACTTACGTTCGATTTCGATTGAATTATTATTGCTCATTTTTAATCTCCTTTTTCCATGGCACTAGCGGTAAGATTCGAACTCACGAGACGGATACAAGCCGTCACACATCATTTCAAGTGATGGCAGTTATGACCACTTCTGTACGCTAGCATTTATTTTATGTTTCAGAGAATAGATAAATACCTTTTTCTCCTACATCCTTTTTAATATCAGTAAATTCTTTATCACTAATTTGAGTCATTGGAGGGAACACACTTTTAAAGCAAGAACAACCATCTTTTTCAATAGAAACAATTGTTTTCTCACAAACTGGGCAAGTATAATTCCAAGATAAAAAATTAGTTTCATCTTTAACAGTTTTAATTTCTGCTACTTGCATTATCCCTTTATTACAATGAGGACATCTATAAACAAACTTTTTATTACTTGCTGTCTAATAAATGTAAGTCTTAAAATTAATAGTCATTAGAATTTACTTCCTTTTGTTTTTTGGTTGCTGAAGCATGGGAGTCGAACCCACTATTACTTGGGTATGAGCCAAGTGTGATTTATATATCCGTTTCACTCGCCAGCAATGGTGCTTTAGGCCAGAATTGAACTGGCTACACGTGGATTTTCAGTCCACTGTTCTACCAATTGAGCTACCAAAGCATGTTTAATTCTCTCTTATCCCTACTCGGTAGCAAGTTCGTAATTTATTATGGATAAATTCGTAACTTGCTACCTTTCGGCATTGCAATGAGAGAATTCTCTATTTGTTTTCGTTCAATATCTGAAGAAAATCTCTAAACAAGCGAGGTCTTTTTCTTGTTTTTACTGAACTAAAAGACCCAATTAAACAGGTGCGTTCTTATTTTCTGCTGTAAAAGAACCCGACTAAAGCAACATCTCAATCCCATATTTCGCGTAATAAGGTGAAAGAAATTCTAAGTGGCGCTGTACCTAACAGCTTCCTGCAAGGGTTTCCCACGAGCGGGGCAGGACTCGAACCTACACTCTCCACTTTTGGCGGGTATGGAAGGATTTGAACCTTCGACTCCTTGATTAACAGTCAAGTGTTCTGACCAGACTGAACTACACACCCAAATATATTTTCTTGAATTTTAGAGCTGATTTTGGGCTGAATTATACCCTTCCATTCATTTAATTTCCACATCCGTTTGGAAAACCCATCAGCAACCTTTGCAAAGGGTTGAGAGAACAGCGCTATCCTCTCGTGGTCTTGCCGACCTAAAATACTCCCTCCCACCTGTTATTACGGAACAGATAGATTATTTTCCCATTGACGATACAGGGAGCTTTTTTTCTTCGGTCTCAGGAGCTTGATGTATAGCCTCAAGTCATGCTGCTACGTCTATTTTTAGGATAAAAAAGAGATAACAAGAAAAACCATATGCATGTTTTTTAAAGAAACTGCCCTTAAAACTTCGGCTTATAGTAGCCTAAAACTGCTGTTTACCCGCAGACGAGGGCCAGTTAATTATCGTAAACTCGTGTTAATACGGTGCTTTTTATTTTAAGAGAGCAACTAACTCTTATGGTGGACCTGACAAGACTTGAACTTGCGACTTCCTGCGTGCAAAGCAGACACTCTCCCAACTGAGTTACAGGCCCATAATTGAGCTATTCTTTCAAATAGCAACAGAGTTTTTTACAAGAACTCTATAACTTGGCTTTTGTTGTTCATCCTCAGCACCACCTGTTAGGAGCAATAAGCAGTATGCTCGGCTTATTGTGTTTTAAGGTTACATGACCCATAACCTCAATACCTACCCCGATTTAGTTGCAGTAATCAGAGTTTATGTTTGAATAGGTACGCAACTACCTATTCCCGTAAACACGGCACAGACTTCTCCGTATAGCTTTTCGCTGTAGGCTTTTGATGTTACATTCGCACCCTAACATCTCTCACCATATATCTGTGTTCTACCCATGTGCGGCTTATAGCCTTTTTCAGCTTATGACAGCTTACTTTGCGTTCGAGAACCATTCACTTGTTCTCTACTCCAAGACTTCGGACGGGCGTTGGGGGATGATGTTTTGTTAGTCTATCATCAAGACTATGGTGCAGGATAAGAGACTTGAACTCTTACTCCATTAGGAAACGGGACTTGAATCCGTCGCGTCTGCCAATTCCGCCAATCCTGCATAATTAATACTTAACCTAGACACGTTTTTTTGATTTCCAGCAACCACGCATCTTCCAAAGAAGATTAAGGAGTCGAACCTTATCGTTAATTTTCCATATTAAAGCATCAAGTAATTTTGCTGTACGTGTCTACTTGAAAGGAATTTATATTTGCCTATTTGAAGAAAATAGGAACGTCAATTTATTGACTAGACTCATTTTTACAAAATCTGTTGCTCTATCCGTTGAGCTAACTCCCGATGGTCGGGAGTGAAGGATTCGAACCTCCAACAAACAGGCCAGCATTTGTGATTGTAAAGTTGCTGTTAGAGTCTACTTGAAAGGAATGCTTTTATGAACAATAAAAAATGAACAATTAGCTTACAAATAAATTTGTATCTTTATCATATTTTTACTATAGCATAAGATTTTCATTTTGTCAATAGTTTTAAAACAAAAATTTTATTAGATTTCTGGTCTAATTAGCTTCTTTAAAGCTTCTTTGATTTCTTCGTCGGGAAAATAATCATAAGCTCCACCATCTAAAGTCTCTTGAAATTTATCAACATTCTTTAGAAGATAATTAATACAATCATTCCAACCAATATCTTCTGAAATTTCTCCCATGAAACCCATAATATTTTCTCCTTTAAAGTGGTGGGTGAGGAAGGTGCCGACCCTTCTACTCCGTTAAGAAAGAGTTTTACAGACTCCCGTGTTTGCCGATTCACTACTCACCCATTTTTAATTTCTCCTTTTAGAAAGGGGCTAGACGCTTTTTATGTATTCTTATTTAACAGATAAGTACAATTAAAATTGCTGCAAGCGTCTACTATTGAAGTCATTACAAAATTAGCATTTCTGCTATTGGTGCTCGTGGAGAGGCTCGAACTCTCGACTCCTTGCTTAACGGTGATGAAAATGAGATTTGAACTCACATCTTCCTTTATAGGATGTATTTCTTATACTACTCCATCAAGGCAATTGCTCTTCCTACTGAGCTACACGGGCATAAATACTAGAGACATTGTTGTTATGGGCTCCTGCCTTAAACCACTTGGCTACATACTTCAACTGAAGACGTTCGGATTCGAACCGAAGAATGGGAGCTTGGCTTTTTAACATATTTTCAAAATTGCTGTTAGTCTCTACTTTATAAATATCATCTTACAGAAAGGAAATTATTCATATCAGATAGAGAGAAAGGAGAAACAACTTTTCGTCAAACAATTATTTCTTAACCCTTCGATAGATTTAAGTTCCCCTCATTTAAATCCGATAAAACTTACTCTCACTATCATAAGAACGGATTTCTGATTTGAATAATGGTACTCGGTAAGAGAATCGAACTCTTGTTTACGGGATGAAAACCCGCCGTCTTAGACCACTTGACTAACCGAGCATATTAACCTAGACTCTTTTGCGTATTATTCACCACAGAGCGCCCTCTGACGAGAATCGAACTCGCTAATGATTGTTTTGCAGACAATTGTGTTAACCTTTTTAGGAATTTGCTGTAAGAGTCTACTTTTTAATGAATCAGGAGGTTTTACTTATGCACTTATTATAGCATATCATCTTTAAGATATCAACCACTTATTAAAATTTTCTTTTTGCTTTTTTTACTTTTTTACTTTTTATCTTTTTGAGAAGTTTTTATTTTTCTCTTCTCTTAAGATATATTTATCTTACCACACTTTTAAATCTTTGTCAAGTCTTTATTAGAATTTTTATCAGAATTTTTTCTTACGCACATCGAAACCTGATTAGTAAAGCAACTATGATTAGAACTTGCAACAAGTTCTTCTTCTTTGTCTTCAGGAGGAGTAACAAAATCTCTAATAAGGTCTACTAATTCTGTCATAGAATTAGCTTCGAGACTAAAGATTAAACCATCATAAGGAATACATCTATAAATCCATTTACCCGATGTACTATCTTGATAACAATCAGCATTAGTCCAAACTTGAGTAGCATCTAAAATGCGAACTTCCCAAGGATATTCAATAGTTTCAGAATCTATCTTATACCAATAATTAAATTCTTTATCTCTTAGAATATCATCAACTCGGAATTTAGTAATTTCACCAGTCCAAATATAATAATGACCTACAATTTCAAACAAAGAAGTATCCATTACTCCGTAACCTCATCATAAGTCAATTTCATAATATCAGGCTTAACAGGATAAAACTCACCTTTAATTCCCTTAACGATAAAATCGCCAACAGAAGCATAATGGTCTCCCTCAAGAGTATTAATGATAAGATTAGTTACAGTACCATTAATAGTATGCTGAGTAGTAACACAGCAATGAGCACCAACGAATTCCATAATTTCAGCTTCATTAGCACCATCCCAAATAATAGCTTCAATGGTAACTGGCTTCTTAATATATTTCTTAATCATGTTTCTTCACCTTATCCCACTTATATTTGTGTTTAAGCTGATGAAACTTTAACCAAATCCAAAAAGAAAGAGAAGCATCAATTCCATCAACTTGATTCATAACACGATAGTTATTAGAATCCTTTTCAGGATGACCATAAACTACTTGGGCATCATAACACTGAATAAGATGTTTACCATTTGCTTTAGCTATAATACAAAGCTCACTTGTATAATTAAACTTATTATCTTTTCTTTCATAATAAGCGCCATATTCATTTTGACGTACTAATTTATACCCACGTTTAGCAAACTGCTTATCAATGTAATCCATAAAAACACCCTTTTATTTTTATTTTTATTAAAGGTACACAAAACAAGAACTAATGACTACTGACAGACCAGCTTTCCACTTATCTGCCCTCGGTTCGATTAGGGAGAGGTCTACAGAAATATTTCAGCAAACTTGCACCCAATTATCTTGGTCATTTTCATCATCAGTCTTGTTATTGTATAAGGGCTTAACGCACCCGATTGAATAAACAGCGGTCTTTCTATTGTTACCAGTCCATCAGACTTGGAGGGCGGTTCAGTGTCGAATACATTGTAACCAGCTAAACTGTATTCCAAGATAAGTTTCGTACTATATCTTACGGATTTCTTGTTTTTTGAAAAGACATCAAGAAATATCTAACCATTCTGTCTTTTGGAGCGGCAGAGAAGAATCGAACTCCAAACATAATAAAAATATTGTCCATGGCTATTTTTATTACTACACCAGTTGCCGCAAATCAATAAAATAGTGTGCTTGTTTCAAGACATTTCCAGTGAGCAACTACAAGCAAACTCTTCTGTACTGTCACTTGCTTCTCGTGCAAGCTACGCGCGATATCCTTTCAAATATCTACTTGTCTCTCCAAGCTGTCACCGCTAATATGGTTGTAGGTTCTGAACGGTCTGAACTTAGGTGCGCCATATACACATCCTAACATTAAGCGATACTCCATCTGTTAGGCGAACTTCCATCTTTATAAGACGGTATCGTAGTTACTGGACCCCATAATTGGATTCGAACCAACTTCCTCTCCCGATGTGGCTGTTATCGCTAAGGAGCTACCTTAGTGTTTACTCAACATCAGTTATCGAGAATGCTCCATTACACTAATGAGGATATAAAGGGGAACTCAGCTTTACCTCGCCCTTAACGACCATTCCCGTGCCGGATACCATACTCGTACCTTTACTGCTTCTAATACTACGAATTTATTACGAGCAGCTATAATAAATTCTGTGGCGCAGATAACAGGATTCGAACCTGTATTACCTTGCGGTAAGCGGCTGTAGCAGAGCCGTGAGATAGCCAATTACTCCATATCTGCATAATGAGCAATCTTGACACTTTTTTTCTAGCCATCCACGGTTAACTATTCCTTGCTCAAGGGATTTGTTAATAAGGAGTCGAACCTTACACGACGTTATTCTAAAAACATAAAATAAATTTGCTGTGAGTGTCAACTTTTGTTTAAATTTAAGTCTGATGGTGGGAATAACAGGACTCGAACCTGTAAGCCTCCGCCGTGTAAAGGCGGCATTCTAACCAGTTGAACTATACTCCCATATAATATTGGTTTTTCCATTCCGAAGAGGACTTTCGTATTTTACCAACAAACCTCACGTTACTTAACTTATTTATAGACGCTAAGTAATCACGTCTCAACAACACATTTATTAAGATAAGAAAGGAAAATTATCTTAGCCTACTGCTTCTTCAGTTACAGTATCTTCATCAGGGATAACATTACCAGTGTTATCAATCTTATCATTCGAAGGAACAGGATTGGTATTCTGAAGCTGGCTCTCCTTCAACTTTTCATCATGAAGTTCACGATTCACCTCATAGACAGCGGCTTCAATAGCCTTACGAACTTCATCTGCATCAAGAGTAATACCAAGAGCTTCCATCTGCTGATTAAAATACTTTGTTGCTTCTTGCAAACGCTTTTCAATTTCCCGAGGGAACATTTGTTCAGCAGCCTTAACTGCAATTAAAGCATACTTACGAATAAGTTCTGCCTGAGTAAGAGCATGATTAACATCGTCCAACTTACCCTTCTTCTTAAGATAAGGGATAAGGACAACTGTAAAAATCAAAGAGCACAAACCAATTACAGCAACTACGATAGGGGTAATATCAGTCATTTTTCGTACTTCCTTTTTACATTTTGAATTATAACATCTAACAAACTCTTTGTCAAGTGTTTATTAAATAAAATTTGATGGAGCAAGATACGAGATTCGAACTCGCCCTTACGGTTTTGGACCTTTAAATAAGATTTGAACTTACATCAATATTTTCATATTGGTTTTACATTAAACTATTAAAGGGGAAGACCGTCGTGCTAACCGCTAACACTAATCCTGCATATATGATACCACTCACGCATGAATGGTATCAAACTCTACATTCCATAGAGATTTTGTTAATATTTAATGTTCAAGAACTTCCCAACTCTCATAAGCAATATGATTTTCTCTTAAATAAGAATCAAGAATTTCTTCCTCAGTTTGGTTTCTGAGTTTTTCAATCTTTCGCTCTAAGTCTTTGATATAAAAACTTTTTCTTTCAATCTCTTTTGTATATTTGCGTAACTTTGTTTTTACATCTTTAAGTAAAACATAAAGACGCTTTTGTTGGTCATCAGAAAGAGTTGCTAATGAATCTAAAGATTCAATTAAGTCATTCTTTCTCTGACAATATTCTTTATGCTGTTCAATATAAGGCTGTCGTTCTTTTTTAGCAATTTCCACTTTATTTGTAAGATATTTAATATCTTCAGAAAGTTTAACAGTCGCTTCAAGATAATAACTCTGTTTATCTTTAAGCATAGCCTCTTCTGTCATTACAGCATCAAGAGAATAATCTTCATAACAATAATCTATATATTTAAGCCAAACTTTCATAATTACTTTTTCACCGAAGTCACACCATTAAAATCGTACAAACGCACAATATGGCTTAGTCCTAAAGTATCAGAAATATCTGCGCTGATAATAGACCAATCTCCACCAGCAAGACCACATCCAATCATATAAGGCATAGCAATCTCTTCTCCAATAGGAATCATTTCACGAATCTTAAGAAGACATTCATGAAAATATTCATAGTTGGTGTTTACGTTTGGTCCGCCAATACCAATCTGAGAAAACATATTAAGAAAAACTTTATCCTTATTTTCTTCAATTCGAAGAACTTTACCATAAAGCTCTTCAGGAGTATGATAACTACAAAACTTATTATACTCCAAATAAACATGAGGATAATTCTTCTTAATTTGAAGAGCAACACCAGCACCCATTACACCAAAGGTATTAACCTGATGACAAATATACTTTGCCGAAGTCTTAAGGACATCGCCTTGAATAATAGACACTGACATAACCTTCTCCTTTATTCTTTATCTGTTTCTTGCGAATTTTCCTGTAGCTTCTTATAATACTGATGATATGAATCAAAATGTTTTACAAGAAAATCTTTATATGCTTTAGCAACATAGTTAGCAGAACTTACAGGAAAATCAATCCCCAAATCTTCTGCAATAATATCTACAGCTTTTTTCAAAGGTTCAGGAGGTGTATTAGTCAACTTAAACTTTTTAGTTTCGGAATCATTATCACACCAAGCCTTACCATTTACAACTGTTAGGAATCTAATTGAAGGATTCTTAGAAAGTTCCAAATTGTGTTCCTCACTTCTCTTATAGGGTAACACAGATATTTAAATCTGTCAAGTGTTTAATAAAAGAATTTTTTTATTTTCTTTACTTTTCATTATCGTCAAATTTGCCAGAATAAATAGCTTTTCTACTGACAAATTTAGCAGCAGAAAAAATAAATACAAACAAGGGAAAGAAAAATACGCCCAAAGATTCTAGTGGGTCAGCGAAATCCCAATAATCTTCATCTTTTTCTGCGATGCACTTCATCACACGAGCAAAGAAAATCCACAGAATATGATTAAGGATTAAAACAATTGTAATAATCAACCACCTAGGCATATCTTTTCCTTTCTGGCACGCCTACCGAGACTCGAACTCAGAACTAATCTTTAGGAGAGATTTGTTTTATCCAGTTAGACTATAGACGCATACTTTATTTTTTCTTTTTAGGGACAGCTTCAGCTACAAAGAGGATGGGTTCATTATTTTCTCCTAAAGTAGCTAATGCTTCCATTTCTGCCTTTACATTAAAAGAAGAGGTTTGTAAACGTCTTGCATAAAATTCATTTCGAGAATTATAAACATAATCATAATCATAATTATGACTAAAATTGTTTTCGACATTAATCCCTAATGTTGCTACTGTAATAAATACATCATACTCTTCTTTAGGATTTTCTGCAAAGCCAGTATACCCATTACATTTATATCTTACATAAACAGGCGAACCATTTTCTGTTTTTGTATCAACAAAACTCAAATCATAGAATTTCGTATGGCAATAAGGACATTCATAATTAGAGTTGACTAAATACCTTTGATGACAATGAGGACAAGTAACCTAATTACGATATCTAAAACTCTTCTTAGACATAATTTACCTCACACTGTAAAACAAGACACAGGAATCTTTACAGGATTCTTTTCTTCCATAACATAAAAAGAAACATTTGAAAGTTTAATATTATTCCACTCTTCTTTAGTTTTAGAAGAATACTTGGGCCAAAAAAGCCCCTCAAATGTTACAAAATTATTTTCAGGGTCAACATAAAGAGTTCTTACAAACCCAACGACTCTTTCATAGACAACATTTTTCTCACAAATCATTTCTTCACAAATAGGAGTTCTAAAGCAATCTTTTAGACCTTCCCACATTGCGTCTGTAAGCCAGTCTCCTAACTCATCTCTCTTTAGAGTAAATTCTTGAGTAAGGAACTTTTCATCAGGAGAGTAATTTTCAGCCATTGTTCATTTCCTCAAAAGGAGTAGTATCCTTAGTGGGAGTACCAATAACACTGAGAACAGGAGTAAGATTGCCTTCAACATCAGAACAATAATAAAGCCAGCCATTCATATCAGAAACAATATGATAAACACGATTCTGCTCGTTCTTTACCATATAACCAGTATCAGTAAAACCAACAGGAATACTATTCACATCAGCTCCAATGCTATTCTTGCTGTTATTACAACCAGACAACGCCAAAATTGCAACAAAAGCTACAACAACAAGGAGACCAGCAATGAACTTATTCCAACTCTTCTGCATAATTAATTCCTCACTTTTTATAATAGTTTTGAAAAATATGGTCTGAGTGGAGAGTCCCGCCCTCTCGGCCTCGTGTGCCCAAGACACGCGCTCTGCTAACTGAGCTACACCCAGAAATGTGTGGGCGAGTTATAAATCAATTCATAGTACAGGTACTACTGTTTTCTAACTTCCCTCGCCTCAAGTTTGTTCCGCAAAAGCGAATGGTACGGGTAGAGGGACTCGAACCCTCACGTCTGCAAGACATTTGAACTTAAATCAAGTGTGTCTACCAATTCCACCATACCCGCATATTTTTTATTGTTTGTCTTTTCCCTTTCGACATGATAATCATAACATGCAATCATCAAATTGTCAAGGCTTTAATAAAACTTTCTTTTTATTTTTTTCTTGAAATTTTTATTTAGATGTGTACCCAAAACCGTTAAAATGGTACACTCGCTACCTTTTAATTTTATAGTTGGGAAGGTGTCTTTTGGCAACATATTACGCACCCTGAGTAAGCAAGGCTGCTGAACCACGTTTCTCTATGAGTTATCTTACTTTTCTCACAGCTACCGATTAACCAACTGTATATTTATATTACCACACAAGCACTATTTTGTCAATAGTTTAATACTAAAATTCGGACTTTTTCAATGTAGGAGTAATATCTAAATTAGAATTCGCACTTGTACGAGTATAAGTAGAACCAGCCCAATCTGTCCCCCACATGTCAGCCTTGGTAGTAACATACTTCTTATATTTGCAAGAAAGCTTTACAGAAAGGCACTCAGGATAATCTTTAATACTTTTTTTGAGCTCATTAAAAGATTCTTCTGCTCTGACCACATCATCTGTATACTTACAAATTGCTTCGTTTTCACATCCTGAACAAACACATGGAATATATTCTCGACCTGTATTAAGTGGCATCTTTGTTTTTTTCTCCTTCCTTATAATATTCTTGTAAAATCAAATTATAACACAAAGTATTAGGATGATAATATGGATTATCATAAATCTGGCTATCATCCCCCGTAAAACATTTCATAATACCAGCACAAACTCCAGAGGAACGACTAATACCAGCATTACAATGAACAATAATTATATCAACCTTATTATACCATTTATTGACAAAATCAATAATTTTCTTAGCATCATTTTTTGTCATTAATTGATAAATACGAGACTCGTAGACAAAGCCATCAGAATTTGTAAAATTTTCTACAATTAAACCTTCATCTTTTTTCCAGTATTGCATACCCTTATAAGGCTGAATATCATCAAAGAAAAGAGATAATTGAGCCTTAATATTGTTAAATTTGTTAGGAAGTTGACGTACTCCCATCTCGGCAGAATCATTAATGCTGATTACAACAGAAGATTCTTCATGAGAACCATAACTATATTTAACGCAATCTCTACGACTCATAACTTTAAACTGCATCGGAAAAATCTCCTTTCTTGTTTATATAATTTAATCTAAACTTGCTCTAAGTCTATATCTACATTCTCTGACAAACCAATCCTGTAATTCTTTTACAGTCATTGGCTTTTTAGGCGGCTCTAAATTGTATTCCCCTTTTTCATTTAAAGACTAACTAGTATAACAATATGCTCTAACATAACATTCATCCGCAGGAACCATGTCTTCTGGGTCTTTTATATAATGGTCAGCTATAAACCCAATTGCAAATTTTCCTGCCATTGTATAAGTTTTGACATGTCTTGATAAACAAAGATATTGACCTTTTTCAATGGGCTTATTATTATATTTAAACTCTCCTAAAGCACAGCCCTAATCCCATAATTCCATATAGTAATCTGTATCTGTAGGATAAATTTTAGTGCCTTTTACATTCAAACCACTAAAATCAATTAATTGTTTTGCTCTTGCAATATTTTTAAACAGACTCATTGGTAAATACCTTCTGACTAATAAAGTCTTTACCTTCTTCACTTGTTAAAATTGGCATTTCATAATCAAGAATCCATTTATAACGAATAGTCTCTTGACCATCTTTACCAATAACAGTAGTAGGAATACGATAAGCACAAGTACCACGTTTCTCTACTGTCGTATAATCGTTCCAGTTTACACCCTTTTCAGTAAACATCTTATCCTGTAATTTGGTAGTATTAATACCATGAAGTTCTTTTTGAGAATACAAAGATTGAGCAACTGCCTGAATAGAATTTCGAGTACAATCCTGCTGTCTCCAAACAAAATAATTAGGCACTTCAAAGGCAGGGACAACAAATACTCTACTATCAAAAGTGGGCATTTCTTTTCCTTTACGAACCATTTTCCAATCGTAAGAATCTTTGTCTATATTAAAGATATCCAAGGTTGTATCAATAATAGTATTCTCGGCAAAATAATCATTAAACCAAAGAGTACAAAGAGCCGCAGATGTACTAACAATCTTTTGAATGTTATTGTCAAACCAAGGCTGAGAATTTCTTTCGCTCTGAATCATAACCAGAGAAATTTCATCAGATTCAACATAACCAAATTTAACATTTGGAATAATTTCACAAAGCTTAAGCATAGTCTGTTGCATGGTTTTAACAAAAATAGGGTCAAAAGGTTTCTTCATACCACGACAGAACGAATGAAAGTGCTGACCGTCAAGCCTAGCAATAACAGGGATATTCTCAGGAAGATAATTACGATATCTATTCTCGTAAGCACCCTTCATTCTATCGCTTAAAGTTTTATACTCCATTTTCTTTTTCCTTTCTCATTCTCGTAAGGTCTTCAATATATACTGGATAACCATCATCATCGAAATATGCAAGCTTCTTATAACTCTTTACTCTTTTTTCGTTCTTTTCTTGATAATCAGCATCAATTGTAATATCGGTTTTGTTATTTTTAGGACAAAAAATTAATGCTACAGGAAGATTTTCCATTTCTACCTGAATATTTTCTACCTTATTCTCATCGACTGTTTCTGCAAAATAAAAAGTACAAGGAATAAGTTCAATATATTCAATCTTGCAATCTTCATCTAACTGCTTACGATAAGCAAAACTTACATTTGCCTCATGGCATTTCTCAATAATTTCTTTTAGTTGCTTATTTGTAAAACAATAATCTCTATATCCCTTTTTAAGAGAACCCACAACAGAGTCTACAAGAGAAGGAAAATCAGAAGGAATACCAAAAGTTACACTAGAAGCAGTCTGCATTTCACCAATCATTTTATCTAATCTCCACTAAATATCGAATAGTCATCTGTCTGTCATCGTAAACAATAATTTCATCGTTGCGAAGCATAGAAGTATTGCCATGAGCCCACAAACTCCAAGCTTTAGGATTGTCCTTTTTTAGTCTCTCAAGATTATAAGAATAATACTTGGAATCAAAAGAATAGGCATCAACACTATCTCCGATAGCTACATCAAAGAAGGCAAGGAAGCCACAATTCTGATAATCACGAGTCCAATATCCACCCAAAGAAGTGTACCCAATAGACTTAGCTACTCCTCCTTTGTACTTTTCAGGGTTGGACCAATAGATTCCAAGGCCAAACATACTTCCTGTTGCAATTGCACCAGCAGGACGAATTTTCAAGCCCATCTTAAGAATGTTAAACCAATTCTGATTGCGACTACCATGGCAAAGAAGTTTTACATTACCGATATTATTTTCAGTTGTAAACTTCTGATAATTCTTTTCTGTCTCAAGATTAGTGACACGCCAAGCCTTGTAAAACTTCCCAGCAGAATCGCCCATTGCCTTTTTAATTTTAGCAACATCTTCCTGAGTAGCTTCTTCCATGGTAATACCCATCTTCTGCAAAATGCTTTCGGAAGCTTTAATTTCAGAATCAGTGTCGGCAATTTTTGCCTTGGGCTTATAAACCTGACCAGCCATAGTATCAAGCAAGCTTTGTTCCTCAGAAAGCTTTTTGTCGTATTCGGAAGAATCAGAAACAAGACAGTCAGAAACATGCTTCATCTTACGAGGAACAATAATGAACAGCTCGTTTAAATTCTTATTAAATTCCTCAACAGACCAGTTTTTGTAATTCGCTGCAATATAATCAATCTTTTCCTGAGCAGCATCAATCATAGCCTGAGTAACAGCTTCAGCACGAACAGAATAAGCAGATTGAATAGTCTTATTAGCATAATCCCAAAGACGTTTAACAATCTCTCGGACAGACAAATTTTGAACCAAACCAAATTCATCTACTCCATTAGACTTGTCTTCAACTTTAGAATCAGCAATAACTTCCTGCATCAAATCAGAACGGTCAACATACCCCTTCTTCAATTTAGAAGAAAGAGTAGAATTCCATTTGGACATAGGATAAGTTTTAGTCTGAGGAGCAGCACCAACACGACCATATTCTACAGTAAACGTATTATCACCATTTCCAGCCATTTTGTAGAATTTGTTTGAATCAACCCCATTATTATTAGGGTCTACTAAAATAAGATATTTACAATATTCCATATTACTCCTATTTTATTTTGTCCTAATTATTGGCCCAATAAAGAAAATAATTGTCACCAAAATAATCTTCTTCATATTTCCAATAATATTCTCCTGCAATTTTATTATTTTTACAAGCATACCGAATTTGCTGTTCAGTAATTTTTGACCATTTTGAAGCTTCTTTTATAGAATCAAAAGTTTTAATTTTTTTCTCATCCTAAAAACAACTTACTTTCTTTTGTAATAAAGACTTATTTTTAATTGGAGGAATAATGATTTCATCGTTTAAATATTTCTATATTAATACGGCATCAATATAATCAAGCAGCCATAAACAGTTCTAATAAGTTTTTTGCTAATATAATCTACAACGTGTAATTGGACTTCGAGCTAATCCTAATATATTAGATGCTTGATATACGCTGTCCCATTCCTGAATTAATTCTCCATCTAAATTATACTAGTAAACTTTTTTGCTATGCGTGCTACTTAATTGTTCTTTTGTCTTTGAATTTCTTTTAATTCCTTTTATTTTTTTAGCTACCGTTTGTTTAGTTTCTAAAGAAACAACATGCCGCCAACCATGAGCGTTTTTCCGTTGTCTATTTGAAGACATTTTCTTTTTAGTTTCTTCTGAAGCTAATCCATTAGTTCCCCGTTCAGCTAAATTATAACAATGTCCCTAATTTTTGTAAAAGGCTATTAATTCTATTTCTTTCTAACAAGCTTCTTCTTTTGTTAAATTATCAAATAATATTTCATGAGTAAAATTTTCCCAGCCGTATTTTTTTATAGCTTTATTCATAACTTCACAACAATCATATCCTCGACCATTTCTCCACCTTGCTAAAGGATAATCACTTGTTATTCCTATATATACTCCACCAGAAGGGCTTGTATGCTTATAAACACACCACAAATTATCTTTTCTTTTTTTATAGGGCATTTTCCACTTCCTTTCTTAATAAGTAAATCTCTATGATTAGATTACCATAGAGATTTACTTTTGTCAAGGGTTTATTCAGTTATTTTTTACTAATCCAATCAGTTAAATTACTGGTAGCAGAAAGTAAGATGAATCTTATAATTCTTGCTTACTTCGTCAAACTTTTTAGCATCTTCAATCGTTTCAGTAAAAACACGAAGAATCATTTCACGAACATCTTCCCAATCAAGCTTACCCTTACCACATCCAATAAAAGGCATAGCAAGATAAGAAATCTCTTCATTAATACAATATTGAGCAAGGTCTTCAATACAATGTTCAAGATTAGTCATAGTAATTGGTTCATACTTCTTATTAGCAATCATAAGCAAGAACAAATTCCGAATCCAAATAGCTTCACCAGCACAACGCTCATCAGACTTATAAAAAACCTTATCAACAATATGATAATAGCTATCAAGCCTACGAGCCGTATCACTACCCAAAGAAAGGTCAGCGGGAATACCATAACAGATATTGTAATAAGGAGGAAGGTCGAGCATATCCTTATTTACTTCTTCATACTCAACAGGATTTTCATAACTGGTATCATCGACTTCATCATCTTCATCGGAAAATTCAAGCTCACCATCACGCACCACAAGAGGACAACCACAGTCAGGACAATGCATTACCTTGGGCTTCAAAACAGAAACATAACCAGAAGTAGAAACAATCTTACCATCTTCATCAGTAGAAGCAACTGCGGTAGTAAAATAATCCTTATCCTGAGTAGAAGTTACCTTTGGCTCATCGAACTTGTAATTGCGACTAAAAATATTAGCCATTTTAAATACTCCTTTTATAATTAATTAGTTTTTTTCGCTAAGTATTCTATCTAATTCTTTTGGACACGCATCAGTCCAATTTGTAATTTGATGACCGTCATAAGAACAAACAAAAATCTTTTTCTTCTTTCTGACTTTCAATCCTTCCTCATTATATTCCCAATCAACTGTTCCATCCATATATGGAAAATAAGGACAATTAGGAGTACAACCTTTACATTCAATCTTAGCCATCAAATTATCCTTTCTTAAAAACAACCCATAGCTTCTCGTACAATAGCTTTCTTAAAATCCTGTTCCCTTTTCTTTAAGACATCGTTATCTGGAAGAAGATAACAATCCGTATTTCTGGTAGTTACTGTCTTAGAAGGTTCCTTAACAAGATAGAGACCTTCTTTTGCACGAGTAGTTGCAATATAACTTAAATTCTTTTCCTGAATATTTTGTTCTTTACTGTTCCTAAAATCGTAATTAATTTTAGCTTCATTTAAAACAAAAACATTCGTAGCTTCAAGACCTTTAGCTTTATGGATGCTACAAAGTCTGACACAATTAGGAGAAGGAGTAGTATTTAACAGTTTATCAATAAAATTAGAGAATTTAGAAACACTATCAGAAGAGGCATGATTTTCAAGATATCCTTCCAAAATCTCCAGCAAAAAGCTCGTATTATCTATCTTAGAATTTGTCTCCGCTACGGCTTCCAAACGCTCCTCCTCGTGTCCCCCCTCACGGACATTTTTTGAAACGATTTCAAAGAGTTTTTTATTATAATTACTTATTACTTTCTGAAGGAATTTTTCGAGTGTGCCAACCGAGGTACATTTGGAAGATAAAATCTGTCTTTTAATTGCCCCCACCATCTCTTTATCTTCAATAAAAATGGGAGTTCCATTTCGAGCTAAATCAAGTACTACTTCAGCTATCCATTTGTTTTTTCTGGAAATTACCATGTCTCCTGCTTTAGCATACTCTGAAATTTTGCTTTTGTCAATAGTTTTAACAAATCCCATTGGAGCATCATCACAAGGAAGAATAGGAATCCCATATTCTCTATTTACTCTACTAAGATGAGACTTAGCACAACGATAACAAATAGGTAAATCAAAAGTTTTTACAGGAGCAAACATCTTAGGAATTTGATTAAAAGCTTGAGCATTAGCACCAGCAAAATTATAAATGGCCTGATGAAAATCTCCAATAAAAACATATCTGCCCTTAGTTCTTTTAATAAACTTTAAGAAATTTAATTGAATATTAGAAAAATCTTGAACCTCATCACAATAAATATTTGTATACAAAGCCCAATAAGGGACTTCCCAATTATCATATTTAAGTTTATTAAAAGTAATCCAAAGCATATCAGTAAAATCAATTACACCTTGAGTTTCAAATTGTTGTCTACTTTTAGTATCAAGAATCTTCAAAGTAGAAGTAATTTCACTAATATCGGGCGCAGAATAACCTTCATCACCATAATACAAAAATAATACATGGTCATCAATTAAACGAGATACATCTTTATTTGAAGACATATCTGTAAGAGTTAATCTGCACAAATTATAAAGATTTATATAATTATCTTTCAAAAAAACTCGCTTGGCAAATTCAATATATCTACCATAACGTTTTGTGATTTCTTCATCAAGAATTTTATGTGGCTTAAAATTATCTAAACTCACAGTTCTTTTAGAGCGCTGAGAACCAAAACCTTTTGGCTTTTCTCCTGAATCCTTGGATTCTTGTTCTACATTATAAAGCATAATAGAATATGCTAAAGAATGCATCGTCATAACCTTAGTCTTAGGATTCTTAATTTTTTTCTTAAACTCTTCAACTACGCTTGCATTAAATGCAATATATAAATCAGAAGTTTTTGAATGCTCAGAAAGCATACAAGCAGTTGTTGACTTACCACTTCCAGCCAAAGCATTTACAAGCATGTTACTTTGAGGATTGTTAAGAAAAAAATCTAAAATATCTTGTTGATATGTACTTGGCTTAAAGTTCATTATAATCAACTCCTAACCATTTTATAACATTCATGTAATACTCTTGCAGTCTCAATTACATCTTCAACTGTATTCTGAGTTTCATTCATAGAAATTCTAATTTCTCCACGAATATAATCTTCTGGAATCTTCATAGCTTCTAATACAGCAGATGCTTTCATGTCTCCTGTATTACACGCACTTCCTGTCCCTACATAAATTTCTTTTTCATCTAACATAGATTGAAGAATTTCTCCCTCTACATTATGGAAACAAACACACACTGTAGAATTAATACTATTTGCAGGAGAAACAATCATATAATCATTTGGTTCAAATAATTTACCAAGTTCTTCAAGGAAAGCTTTCTTCATTTTCTTACAAACTAAATCTTTTTCCTTTTGACCAGCAACAGCTTTATCAACAGCTAAAGCTAAAGCATGAATATAAGGAATATTTTCAGTACCAGCTCTACGATTACTTTCTTGGTCCCCACCATAAATTAAAGGCTTAATCTTCTCAACAGGAAAAGTGTCTTTTGAAAAATAAATAAAGCCAATACCTTTAGGAGAATGCACCTTATGCCCACTAAAAACAGCAATGTCAGCCATGTGTCTAATATCAATAGGAACATTACCTAAAGCTTGTGTCATATCACAATGGTAATACATATTAAGTCTATGAGCTAAATCCATATATTCACGAGGATTAAAAATTTCTCCTGTCTCATTATTTACATACATCCAAGACAAAAGGAATCTAGTATAATCTCCCCACAGAAAGCCCAACTCTTCACTTTTCTCTGTCACTTTAACAGCATCAATCAGATAATTCTTATCAATAATTATTGACTTGGGATTTTCTGTGATATTATGATGTTCATAAGGACTACACAAGCATTTGCCTTTTTGAGCTAAAGCCCACGCATTACCTTCGCTACTACCAGAAGTAAAATAAATTTCTTCTGGAAAAGCACCTATAACATGGGCAATTTTTGCACGACTTTCTTCAATTAAATTTTTACTCTTGCGCCCTAAACCATAGGTTGTGCTTGCATTACCCCAATATTCAACCAAATCATCTTTAATAATATCAATGATTTCAGGCAATACAAAAGTTGTAGCCGCATGGTCTAAATAAATCATTTATCTACCTCATATTTAATAAAAGCAGTATATCTTTCCCTGCCCAACACTTCATCATATCTTGTAGTAAATTGAATATCTGTAATATTCTTTTTAGAACTACTAAGCCACATATTTAGACGAGATTCAAAAATCAATGAATCATATGTTAAAATTTTAACTCTTTTTTTACTCATATTAATCCCACAAATCAAAGAAAACTGGTTTCATCATATCTAAAGCTTTTTCAATCTCAGATTGCATATACTTGTCAATTTCAGTGCTTTCTTGATAATATTGTTCTTTTTCTTCTTCGGGAATCTTATTCGCCCATCCATCATATTTTTCAAGAACAGAGTTTTTCTTAGGACAAGTATATTCAGTAGAATTACGAATATGAGTTGCAATTTCTTTCAAGTAATCTTCCCACGCCTTACACTGAGCCTCTTCTGCGGCTTTATATTCTTCGTCAGAATTAAACTTTTCTCTTGCAAGCTCTCTCCAATCAAGATATTCTCGTTTACCAGTTTGACGAGTTTTATCAAAATCAATCATTGGATAGCCAACGTGAGTCTTAGCTAATTCTTCTAACATTTCAGGGATTACCTGTTGAAACCAACCATCAAAATTCCAAATATCCCTATTACACCAACCCTTAAAAGCTCTATTTTTTCTCTGTTTGTGTATAGGATAAAGGTCCTTTAAATTCTTCGGATGTAAAAAAGGTAATCCTTTATAAGATTTATTTAAATAACTTAAATTAAGCCAACTATAATTCTTTTTACTCATCATCATTCACCTTATAAAACTCACAAAAATCTGAGTAACTACCATAATCTACATTATAGACTCCTTCTGGAGTAACATGACAATTATAATAATAGCTCTTAAACCCTTTATTGTCAATATATTTCTTAATAAGCTTAAAACATTCTGGATATTGAGCGTTAAGAATAATATCAGTTCCTTTTTCTTTTACTTGTCCAAGAGGAACGATAACCTTATTACCCTTTTCATAATGGTAAGCATTAACTTGACAAATCATTTTACATACACCTCAAATTCTCCATCTAAACATTTTCCGTTTAACCCATACACGAATCTAAACTCTTCATTGGTTAATTCAATAGATTCTACAAATTCAACAATTTTCTTTTTTTGATTCTTAAAAGGATTAATAGTCCTAACCACATTAACTTTTACAATACATTCTTGGTCATAACAATCATTTGTCAAATCATGAACCCATACTGTATGACCATCCATATTTTGTAAAGCAATGAAACTTAACTTTCTTTTCATAATATACTCCATATTAAAAATATGATTCTACCTACGAATAATATATCATAGATAGAACCATATTGTCAATACTTTTTTAAATTATTTTTTGAACATATTTTAAATAATCATGCGCCCATTTTTTTAAATTTTCTAAATCAGAGCTATTACTAATTATTGTGTCGTAATGATAATAATGAACTTCTCCATCAGCAGGATTAGAAATAATAGGAGCTACATTTGCATTTTCTACTAACATAGTACTACAAGGTAATCCCGTTGCTATTTCGTTTTGTTTAATAAAATTTTCAATGCATTTTGGCTCTCTAATATTTACAAAAAACAAACAATTTTTTTTGCTTAACATTTTATTATTTATAACAGAATTAATTTGGTCAAAAACTTTTTGGTTAGGAGAATTATCCCATTCTTCCAAAGCCATTTTTAACTGATGAAGGAATCTCCTATTTTTTTCATCTTTTTTTCCATCCCATCCAGCAAATTGAGCAACAGCTTTTACCCAATCAACGGTAGACAATTCTAATATCTCCCAATTATTTTCCCAACTAATATTATCTTCTAAAATTTCTTGACAAAGTTTTACAAATGTGGATTTTCCACTACCACCAGAACCATTAATTATAATTATTCTTGCATCCATAAACTTCTCCTTTAATTCTAATTTTTTAAAAGCGAAGCAACTTTTTCTTTTAATTCATCACGAGTAGGATATGCGCCACAACTCTTTTTCCCTTCGGGACACCACAAAAGATACTGACAATGAGGAAGTAATTCTCTATTTGCAAACTCCTCATTAACTTCTTTTATTTGTTTTCTCATTTCAACAGCAACAGCACGAATTTCAGGCTGTGCTCTTACACATAAACGCTTTTGCATAAAACGAATTAAAGCTTCTGGTGTAAAACCAATTGTAAGTTTAGTATTAGTAGCACGAGGAAGAACAAAATTTGCATCTTCTACCGCTTTATGCTCATCCACTCCACTTTCAATTAAAACTTTTTTAATAATCTTGCGAGTTGTATCAATATTACTCATAAGATTTTGATAGTAAGAAAGGGCTAAAGGGTTATTCGCAATGGTCGCAGGAGTAACATAAGTAAAATTGTTCTTGTCAACATACCTAAACGATTGCATGTTTTTTACAATTTCGTCAGGAGAAACACGAGGGATAGCTTCAAGCATATCCATATAATAATATTTCTCTTCTGGATTATATCTAACCCCAATTTCAGAACGCATCATTTGTTCCAAAGTTCCTCTATCAGCTTCAATTTCAAACTTAATATATTCACAACGAGACCCTGACATATGGCCTGAAGTTTCACAAGACTTACCTACCTTAGTTGCATACTTTTTATCAGTATCATAACATTCGCAAGCAAATTCTCCATGATTTTTATACAAGTTTTTAAGAATCTCTGGATTTAAAAGTGTTACCTACATTATGCCCTTGTTTCTCCCTTCTTATATTTCATCAAAAGATATTCAAATGTTTGAGGAGTATAATTCATATAAGGCATCATACATCCAACATTAATCATTTGTGCTTTATTTAAATATTCATTTCCACTAGAATTTTTTAATTTTTCTTTCGCCATTTCAGCAAAATCTTCTACCAAGTCTTGTTCTTTAGTTGTATGAGTGTGTCCATGTAAATGAAAACAATTATCATAACAAGACCCATAATAAGAAAGAATAGCAAAATGAGAAAGAATTATTCTATATGGTTTACCATCAACTGTCTCAGTTACTTCTTTGTAATGACAAATTTCAGCTAATTTTTTCCTGACTCCTGTAGAATATTGTTTACAATCATGATTTCCTTGAATTAAATGAATGTTACCATGTAACTTATTCAAAATACGAATCCATTCATCCGACCCTGCTTTCCACAAAAAATCTCCCAGTACATATACATGGTCTGCATTTGAAACTTGTTTATTCCAACGAGAAATTAAATCAAGCTCCATTTCTTCTGTCGTGTCATATGGGCGATTATCAAACTTGAGAATATTTGTTAAGTATGTCCAAAGTGTAAATCACTTATATAAAAATTGGACATTTAAACATCACTCTCCCTTCCGTTCAAGCACACTAAACTGTTTCCAATAGACGATTGCTGACACCAGCTAGTATCAACAACAGAAGGGTCTCCTAAAAATTCTACATAGTCTTCTGTAACTTTAGTAATTACGCCAGCTAAAATATAATCTTTATGAACAGGATTATAAACAAGAAGTGTCCAGTTTAACAAATTGTTCTGAGCATCTTCAATGTTATCTTCTTTTCTATTAAATCTGTATTTTAACCATTTAGTAGATTCTAAAAGTTGTTTCTTTGGAAGATTCATTTCTTTTCCTCTTCTTTCCAGAAAGGATAATTATCTCTCTTTTTACAAGACCTTTCATATTTACAAGAAAGCTCACATCCATAAACCATATAATGATTATCACAATGTTTACAAACAGCTTGCCCATAAGGATAGCTTAATTCTTCAAGCATTAAAACAGCTTTTTTCCCATCTATCCCGTCAATACATTTTCTCTCATGTAAATAACATTCGCATAAAGACTAAAATTCTTTCCCACATTTTTCACAACAATATTTAATTGTCATTTTCCATAAACCTCTTTCTTTTTATTTTCATAAAACTTATTCAACCCTACGAGGTCAGGAGCATTTGGACAAGTCTTTTCTCCCATAAATGTAGTAATCATATTAATAATTCTCTTATTTCTATGATTAAGAGGAGGAATAGAAGTGTCCTTAAAAGCAGAACAAATAAAACGAGAACAAATTTCAGGTCGTACTTCATAAATTTGGCACTTATTTTCCTTGTTCAAAAAAGGACAAATATCTTTAAAATCTTTATCTAAAGCCGTATTACGATTAATCATTTTTACTTCTGGATGCTGACCAAGATACTTTTTAATCTTCTTTACTTCTGCATCACTTACACAAAGAATTGCAGAACAACAAGCTCCACATCCAGAACATTTACCATCAATAGTATGGTCTACTTTGTTAGCCATCTGACTATTCATTCCCAAATTCCTCCATCAAGTTCTTCTCTTACGCGCATAAGAATCTTTCCCAACTTATTTTCTCCAACAGCATTGCAAACTCCCCATGTAGTATCATGCCACCAATTTCCCTCTTCAAGATAAGCGTTACCAGTATCAAGAAGAAGCCTTGCAAGATTTGGGTTTTGTGTAAATTTAGCTTTTACAATTTCATACATGATTTGTTCTTTAATTTCTTCCCAATCTTCTCTAAGATTACAATTTCTACCTACTAATTTTGCTTGTGCAGGATTCATCCTAGTATATTGCTCTTTATCTTTTTCACAAGTTTCTTTTTGTGCTTGAAACGCTGCTTCCGCATTTAAATAAATAAGCCCCTTATACTTTATAGGAGAACAATAAAAATTAGAAAGAAAAGCATAAGCATCTCTAAATTCTCTAATTGCTTTCATATTATTTTCCAACCCTCTTTAAAAATTCTTCTTCACTCATAATAGGAGTTCCTAATTCGACAGCTTTCTTAGCCTTGGAAGAACCGCTATTAGCTTCGTTCGTTAAAAGATAATCAGTTTTTTTAGAAACAGAACCAGTTAACTTACCACAATTATCAGTAATAATCTTTTCAATCTCAGAACGTTTCATAGTATTAAAAGCACCTGTAACACAGAAAGTCTTGCCATTAATAAACTCATTCGTTGCAATCTGTACTGGCTTATCCCAAACTAAATTTAATTCAAAAATAAGATTTGTAAACAATGAATCTTCACTATTCCACCAGTTATGCAAAGCTTGAGACATTGTTTCACCAAAGCCATCTAAAGTAGAGAAATCAAAATTATTAAAATCAAGAGCCTCTTCAAAAGCTACCCAATCTCCATTAAAATGTTTACTGATTTCCTTTGCCGCTGTCTTGCCAATATTAGAAATACTTAAAGCGACAAGAAGATTTTCAAGTTTAACATGGCGAGATTTTTCAATAGATTCAATTAACTTGTTATAAGACTTTTCCCCAAAACCATCCATCTCAATAATTTCGTTTTTATACTTATCAAGATGATAAAGGTCTGCATACTTCTTAACATACCCAGCGTCAATAAATCTCTTAAGTGTAGCTTCGCTTAAACCATCAATATTCATTGCTGGCTTAGATACAAATTGAACGAACTTAGCCAAATTCTTCTCAGGACAATCAGGATTTTCACACCAAAGAGTCTCTGCACCAGATTCGGAAATCTTAGTTGTTGTAGGTTTACCACAGCAAGGACAAACCTTTGGGATTTCAAAATCAACATCTCCATCTTTATTACAAAAAACAATCTGAGGAATAATCATATTCATTTTTGCAACTTTGACAGTGCAATTCTTTCTTAAGCCAAGAGATTTAATAATACTAATATTATGAACAGATGCACGGCTTACTTCTGTATTATCAAGAATAACAGATTCAAATACAGCAGTAGGAGTAATTACACCAGTCTTACCAACTGCCCATTCAATATCTCTAAGAACAGTTCCAGCAGTTTCATCTTCATATTTGAAAGCCAAACTCTTACGGAAATGATGACCAGTATTACCAAGACTTAAACCATAAGCAATATCATCATAAGTAATAACACAACCATCAACAGGAATACCCTTCTTGTCAGCGGCTTGTTTTAACTTAATAGTTAAGTCTTCAACTCCCCAAATGTCAACATTATCGCCATTGAAATAATTACAAGGGACAATAGTAAAACCTAAAGATTGAAGTTTGCTCATATCTCTTCTAAAGCTACCAGTAGTCCCTTCAATCAAGCTCCAAGCCCAAAACTGAAGGCCCCTCTGAGAAGCAATCTTATTGTCCAAAAGAGAAAGACTACCACTTGCAAGATTACGCTGAGTAGCATACTGTTCCCCATCAGAAAGTTCTGAGTTAATTCGTTCAAAATCTTCTTTAAGAATAATGCATTCGCCATCAATAACAAGAGTTTCTTTACTATCAATTGTCAAAGGAAGATTCTTCATAACCTTAGCATTATTAAGAACATCAGTGCCTTCAACACCATTGCCACGAGTTTCAGCAGAAACAAGCTTACCATTTTCATATTTAACAGACATAGTAAGGCCATCTAACTTCATAGATAAAGCTACTTCTCTATCTTCTGCAAAATTAAGTAAATCCTGACAGCTTTTTGTTTTATCAAGAGAAAGCATTAAATGGTCATGCTTAACTTTCTTGAGTGAATCAACAATTTCATAGCCAACTGTCTGAGTAGGAGAGTTCGCCAGAACAAAATGCTCTTCTGTTTCTAATTCACGTAGCTCATCAAACAGTTTATCATATTCAGCATCAGAAACCAGAGATTCGCTATAATTATAATATTTATCTCGATACTTATTTAACAGACTCGTTAATTCCTTAATACGTGCAATATTTTCGTAATTATTCATATTAATCTCCATTACTTATCAATTGTGCTCATAATAAGCAAAGATAAAACAACCCAAACAATTAAAATACCAACTACTGCATAACTCATAATTTAGTCTCACTTTCTAAAAGCTCTTTCTTTAAAGAATTAGCAATCATTGTCCTTTGTACATTTCTTAAAACATCTTCTACTTCTTTGGTGGTCTCAAAATGCTTATCCATTACATATTCATCTACCAGAACTTCCGCTTCGGTAATTAAATTTTCTGCAATTCTTTTAGCATCTTCAACTGGAAGAGGAGTGGTCTTATAACTAATTAACAATTCTGGATTTTTAGGGGTTAAAATTTTTTCATAGGGTTCATCTGCTATATATCTTTTAATAAAATCTGCTAATCTTGCGATATGATGAAAATCCTTCAACCCATATCCATAATTGTCAATATCAAATTCATTATGAGGAGCTCTATGAAGCATTTGTTTGTATTTTGTTTTCATGTTACCATACATTGTTAATACAGCTTTTTGAGGACAATAATGTGCAATAGCTTCTCTATTTTTAACAACAGCCCCTAACCACAGTCCAGCATATTCAGGATTAAGCTCAAAATATTTAGTAAATAAAGTTTCTGTAAAATTAATGTTTTGTTTCAAATAACTATTAAACATTAAGCGAATGTCTTTAACTTCAAGCTTTCCTCCATCTTCATCTCGATGATATTCTTTACTAACCCAATCTTTAGAATCAACAATATCATCAAAATGAGGAAGCACAATTGCTTTTGTGTCAACATCAGAATGTTCTGTAGCCATTCCGTAATTATTACTACCATAAACAAATACGCCGACTACATTATATCCAAGTTCACTCAAAAATTCATAATCTGAATGAACTCTGTTATTAACCTTTTCTAAATTCATAATTTACCTTCCTTAATGTAAATAAGTAACAATATATAAATACATTTATCTATTCTTACTTAATGACATTATAACAAATAACTTTTGTCTTGTCAAGAAGTTATAAGAAATAAGTTGAAAGGGGTATAATACCCCTTAATCAACTTCTATCTTTTTATACTTTCCGCAATTACATTCCCCAGCATAGTTTTGTTCTCTAAAAGATTTGCAAATACAAACCATATCGTCAGTTCGAGTTAAACCACATGGACAATATTGTTTTCCATATTTCTCTTTCATTTCTGCAAGCTGACGGTTTGTTTCGTCTACTAAATCTTTATCATCGTTCAATACAATTTTTAACATTAAGATATCCTCTCTGCATATTGATTATCAGAAACCAATGTAATTTGCAAAATATCATCAAAACGTGAAACTGAATTTGGTTTATAACGACCATATTTTAAAATTACATTGGGATACTTTTTTAATTGTTCAATTTCTTTTTCTATCTCTTCTTTATAATATCCCGTATAAATTACAAAATCATCATTACAATTTTGCTTTCTAAAATAATCCAATAAAGACAAAATTTCTTCAAATTGCAATATAGGCTCTAAACCTCCTATTACGACTGCCTTTGTAATTTCATTGTCTATATAAGCTTTATAAATAGAAGAAATTAAAAATTCTTTAGTAGCTTGTCTTACCACAGGTTCATTTTGACATACAGTAATTGGAATATTAGCTTCATGACAACATTTCCAATCACATTTACAAGTGATAAGGAAGAGAGAGGGCTTCGCATAATTAACAAAGTCCTCCATGACAACATCTTTAAGATGAATCTTCTCTTCCATAAATTTATCCTTTCATAATAGAATCTGCATCTAAAACATTATACCAACGTCTTAAATTAAATTCCTTTTTTCTAATCTTTTGATAACTACTTACAGGGGTATAAAAACCTACTACTCTTGCATATTGGTCCGCCACAGGCTTTCCACAAATAGGACATGTTTGAGTTCCAATGAAAGAATGTTTATCTTCACAAACATTAATTTTAGTTGTAAACGCAAAATAAATTACACCTTTAGAAGCAACATAATTAAGCATGTCCCAAGCACTTTCTTTTGTTGCAAAACGATTTTCAATATCAATGTGAGCAATGCATCCACCACCACATTTTTCATCAAGTACGCTGCCTAAACGACACTTTTCTTTAATAGTGCATTGTTCAGTTAATGGAATCCACTGATTTGAGTAAATAAAATACTTATCTTGTTCAAATAGAAGATTATCTGCTGTGCAAATTACACCAGCACAATTTTCCCGAGGGATAGATTCAACATTAAAAGAAAAATCACATTCAAAGCTATCTTTTACTTCATTAATAGCATCAAGAATCTAACAAGCAAATTCCAATCCTTCTTCTGTATAATATTTATTACCAAATTCGTCAGTATTAATTAATCCAAAAGAATCAATAACTTCATACATTCCAAGAATACCAATAGTACAATACTGCTTGTCAAGTTCAACTGCTCCTTCTTGATAGTTAGGAAGCAGACCTTTTTCTATATTACGCTCCAAAATATGACGCATACTAGTTAATGCCTTACAATCTAAAAGTACACGGTCTTTAAGAAGTTCAATATATTTCTTTTTATTAAATTTAGTCTCATATGCAATGCGCATAAGATTAATTGTACTCACACGACAAGACCCAACAGACAACGCTGTACCACCAATAGAATTAACAAAAGCATCAAGTTTTTGAGTATCTGAAAGCAAACGACAGCAATTTGAAAGCACTCCAACATTATCAGACACAAAGAAATTAGAATCAGACCACTTAATATTGTGATAACAAGCCCATCGAGCAGTTTCTTCATCTTCAAATTTACCATCTTTATAAAGGAGAGAATAAGTTAAAACAGGGAAAGTAAACATGTTTTCACTGCGAATGTCACTTACTACATCCATAAATAAACGCTGGCACTTCATAATTTCTTCAATTTGGTCAATAGCGAAAGACCCATCTGGAAATTCCAAACCACCAAACAAAGATTCAAGATAAGGACGGTCAAAAATACTTACATTTGTAAAAGCGCACTGGTCAATTCTAAGGAACGGCTGATTTAATCTGTAAACAAATTTCTGAAAATATTGTCTTAAATAAGTATCTGGGTCTTTAAAATAATGCCCATTCTTTATATCCATTTTCCAGAAATAATAAGCCCAAATAATTACATTCGGGAGACCAACAGCCCGAGATTGACGGTTACTGAGGAACGAAACAAACTCAATAACATCATCAAAATATGTATCCAAATGTTTAGGAGGCTGATTATTATATCCTCCAAGGAAAAATAATCCCTCTCTTGCCAAACGAGTTAAATCATTTGCCCAGCAATAGGGAAAATAACTTGCCGTAGCAGAATCGTTAAGATAAAAACCCTTACTAAATTCCTATTCTAACCAAGCTTTAGCAGTGCGCAGTCCCCATTTTTTCTTAATTTCAAGGAAAATTTTATTTAAACCAAAAAGCTTATCTTCACTCTTCCCCTTTTCAGTCATAAAAGAACGAATATCTCTATGGCTAGCATTTGCATTAGGGTCGATAGTAGCATCTGCCATTGTGCTTTGATTTACGAATTTATCTAAAAATTCTGAAAAATCTAACTAACTAGAATGAACCCCATTAATATATTCGAAATCTTCACCATATTTCTTTTTTAAATCTTCAAGACATCTTTCAAAATCTTTTGTTAAACGAAGTGAAATGTCCATATAAAATTTTCCTCCTTTTTAATTATTATTAATCCATTGATTTGCTTCATTGAAAGCCATAATTTCTCCATCAACTTCAAGTAATGGAGCAGAAGCAAAACCCTTTTTAATCATTTCCTTTACATCGAAATCAGTTCTGGCTTCAAATTCAATTCCCTTTTGCTTAAGTTTCTTTTCCAAAACAATACAACGAGGGCAATTAGTGGTATACAAAACAACCATAACATCAATCTCCTTTTGTCCTTTTATGTAACATCTAAATTACCATCAGATAATTTAACTAACTAATTATATAATTTCATACAACCCCAAGTATCTGCATCTGCGCTATGAGCGTTTTCTAAAGTATAACCAAAATGTTCAAGCAAAGTTCCTAATTTATAATTAGCTACCTCTGCTTTTGGAATTAAACGTTTCGCATTTTCTAAGGTGCAACAAACAGCATGATTTGGAATTGGAATGTGGTATCTTTTCAATTCTGGATAAATTACTTTATTAGCATCATATTTGGCATTATGAAAAATCCAAACACTATCTGTCATATAATCTTTTATTTCTTCCCACACTTCATCAAACGTGGGACAATTTTTTATAGTATCATAAGTAATACCATTTACTTTAGATGCTCCACTTTCAATCTATGTCTACGGATTTACTAATATATATTTATCAGCAATTTTTTTGCCGTTTTCGTACACTAAAATTGCAATACTAACAATTCTATTTTCTTTAAATCCAGTAGTTTCAGTATCTCCTATAACGAGCTTATTATAATTAGGGAGAGCCATAATTACTCTCCCTCTACAGCTTTATTAGATTTCAGAGCATTTGCTCTTGCTGCTTCAATAGTATTGTTTTCATCCTTAATAGACAAAATTTTCTTCATCTTATTAAAAGCTTCTAAAATATATTTCAAAGAACCAGATAAACACACTCCCAAAGTTGCCACTGTTGAAATAACAGTACTATATTCAGCAGGAATAGGAAGATTGTTTTTATTTGCCCAAGGAATAATTAAAGAGGTAGAAAGTACAAGTAACATTGTACCACCAGCAAAAGCTAAAATTTTATAAAGACTATTTATTAATCTTTGTTTTTCAAAAGTCTCTCCTGCAATTTTAATATTATAATACAAAGAGAAACTAACATTAGAAAGATATGCCATGCCAAAAATAGAAAATCCTACCAAAGCAGCTAAAAGATTTTCTAAGGCTAATTTCCAAAAATCCTACATAACTTTCTCCTTTAAATTTTAATTGCCAGAACTTCCAAACCCACCAGCACCACGCTCAGTATCAGGAAGTTCTTCTACTTGTTCAAAAGTAGTAGGAAACACAGGAAGAATCATAGCTTGCGCAATTCTGTCCCCATGTCTAATAATTTGTGTTTCAGTACTATCATTATGAAGAGCAACAATCCATTCTCCACGATAGTCTGCATCAATTACGCCTACACAATTAGCAGGACGCAAACCTTGCTTTGTAGCCAAGCCACTACGAGCAAAGACAGCACCCCAATATCCGACAGGAATTGCAGTTGCAATACCAGTCTTTACTTTTACTGTTTCGTGAGGACGAACCTTGATTCCTGCAACATCTTTTTGAACATCCCAACTATAATAAATATCATTAGGACAATCAGCATAAAGGTCAAAGCAAGCATCAGTCTCATGCGCCTTAACAGGCATCTTAGCTGTCTTAGACAGCAATTTAATCTTTACATCCATATTTGTCAATCCTTTTTTGTTTAATTTTAATTTGTTTCTGTTTTATTGTATAATATATAAAAATGGTGGAAAGTTACCCTTCCACCATAGAATTTTTAAAACGCTTTAAATTGTGTAGGGCTTTTGTAATTTCAGAATATTTATAGCAAAACTGTCTCTTTAACAAGAAATCGTTTTCCTGTCCAAGATATTTGGTCTTTGTTCTGCCCTTTAACACTTTGGGAAGTTTATCCATCCAAAGCATTGCTTCTTTTTTATCATTCCAAAAATCTACACATTCTGCATTTCCTTTAATTAAAATTTTATCAATAAGCTCTTTATAAAGATTAAGATATTCATGAACAGTATTATAATACTGCATAATTAATTCTCTATACGCTTCAGGACACTTTGCTAAAAAGTCATCAAATCTATCTTCATGAATAGCATTAATAACTGCATTAGGAGATATATTTTTAGATAATGCTTTATGCATTAAAACATAATCTGATGTTTTAATTTTGCATCTAAAATGATTTTTATGTCCATCAACCATATCAACTACCCAACCTTCTTTTTCAGAAGAAAGATAATTATCAGTATCGGCTAAAACACTAAACAAAGTAGCATTATAATACCATTGAGTCATTTTAGAATCATATTCCTCAGCCATATCCCTAAGAATATCAAAAGAAACTTCCTTGCCATCCTTAACATCCCTTGCCGCAAGTAAATACAATCCTTCTTGAGATTCATCATATTTAACAACAATAGGATTTTTGGGAGAAATATATTCAAAAATAAAAGTGTAATCAGGATAATCCTTAATTAATTCTTTTTGTCCATCAGATAAAAGCTTATAACCCGCCGCAAGTCTCCAAGATTCTACTGGGTCTAACGCCTGAGAACCAGAACCTAAAATTCTGTCTTCGTCTGCAATATATCTATATTGCTGATAAGAGCCATCAAGCTTATTAGTAATAAAAATTGAATGAGCAAAATTATATTTAGACCTAATATTTTTAGGAGACCAATCGCCATCATCCTCGCCATAATTCTTAAACTTTGCCAAAGATGCAAGAGCAATTTCATCATTCTTTACATCAAAAACACAAGAACGACATTCCCTATAAAGACCATTATATAATTCAAAGAAAGAGCCTAAATCATAATCATCAGACAATTCAATAAAACCCTTATACTTAAAAAGTACATAATGGTCATAGCAAGTAATCTGAAGAGGGTCAAAAATCTTACTCAACTTTTCATTAAGTTTAGGAGTAATATTCTTCCACGCTTCAAAAACTCTATCGAGCCAGTCATTAAAATTATAATTTTCAGGACAGGGTTCGTTGTTAAGGAGAGTATAAGATTGAATATACTTTCTTTTAACAGTCATAACATATTCATAAAGAGGATGCCAAAGAAACTCTTTCTTAAAATGAAAATTCATCTTAAACTCTCCTTTACTAATTTTTATCTTCTGAATTATTCTTCAGAAGTTCCGCTTGCAATTTTATCGCATTCGTTAAACAAAAAAAGCTTATCAAAGTTTTCTTTCCCCATAATCTTTTCCCATTTAGCTTTAGACTTTTCTGTTTCAAGAAAGAATGGAAGCATATGAAAATTAACATAAAACAGACATTTTAAAATATCGTCCATGTTAGTAAATCCAATACAATCAAGATTTGCTAAAAGGTCATATGTTCCTACATTATGATGACTATAATATCTATAATCTCCAGAACCATCTTCTTTGGGCTGTCCAGTAGTTAACTTACCTAAATCATGAATTTGTGCAGCTCTATAAAGAATCTTATCATCCGTTCTTTTAGCAACTTCTTCCGCACAAATTCTGCAATGTTCATCTAAAGTATACTTATGATGACAAGTTTTCTGGTCAAAACCTTTCATCAAACTCATAATATAATCATCGTCAGTAGTCCAATTAGACTGAGGTACAATTACTTCAAATTGATTAAAATTCCAACCAATTAAATTAATTGTATCAAAACCTTCCTCATAAAAAGGAATTTCAAACTTGCCAATCTGTCTATCAATAACTTCTTCGGGAACTGTACGAGTTCTCGCTTTATTCTGCCTTTTGCAAACAGCAACAGGAGTAGTCATAACATAAGCAACTTTATTAACATTTTCCTTATTTCGGACAATATCCAACAAGCTCTTACGAGATTTAACATTAATATTAGTTGCATCAACAATGATATTCATCTTGTCAATGCAATTATTAATACGACTGCGAACTTCTTTAAAGACCTCATCATTGTGAGTCTGGTCATTTACATCGCCAAAAACAGTTTCACGAATTTCATCCGATGAAACAATCATTGTAGGCTGACCCATTTTAGTCAACATATTTTTGAGATTCTGAGCAAGAGTAGATTTACCACTTGCAACAACTCCAATCATCATCATAAAATTTGTATGTTCCATTTTTGTTCTCCTTATTTCATTTTAGCAAGAATGCTATCAACTTTTTCGTTGAATTCTTTGACTAACTTTTCTTTATCACTAATAGGTCTTGTTTGTCCCTCAACAGGAATTAAATCTCCTGCCCAAAATAACCATTTTGGCTTAGTTTCATCTTCTACAAATTGAACAAGGCTATTATAATCAGCAGTCTGCCTTTCTTTTTTCAAAGGGTCAAACTCAACTGTAAAAATATCATTTTTATGTTCAGTAACCCAATTTCTATAATCTTCTCTCATTTGCTTCCAATCTGGATATGAAATAATTCGATTATAATCTAAAGTTACTTTTTCACCCTCCCATGCAGTAATGGGATTGGTGGTAATACTATCCATTCTTTTAACAAAAGTAATAGCACTTTCTTTTGTTAAACCTTTTTTAGTGAGCTTCTTTACCGCCGCTCTACGTTCTTCTCGATTCATAGTTACTCCTTTGAATCATTTATATAATAACATAATCCAATGAAGTTGTCAAGAGGATAATAAAAATTATTCCTCTTGTACTTCATCTTTTTCTTTCCAATCTTTTAGTTGCCTAATTAAAGCTCTACGTTCTTCATTTTCTTTTCTATGAAGCACATTATACTATTCTCTAAGCTATCTGTATTCCTATTTTAAAAATTCAGGTAAGAATGTTCTTTTTGTTGAAACAAAATTTGTATCAATAGAACGTCGTAAAGCTTTAGTTTGAGCTACAAGCACACACAATTTCTTAGCTCTGGTTAATAAAGTGTAAATCTGTTGCTGACAAAGCATCATTGGAGGAGTACTATAATCTATTACTCCAATAATTACAGGACAACCAGAACCTTGATATTTATGAGTAGTACAGGCATATCCTAAAATTAAATGTTCTTTGACTTCTTTGTGTTTTAAAATAATAGGTGCATCTCCTAAATCGAAATCAATGATGGCATTTTCATAATCAATACTTGTAACTACACCAGTCCACCCATTATACATAGCTGTTTGTGCTCCACTCGTATCAAAAACTTTATAATTGTTTTTAATACACATTACTTTATCGCCTTCTTGAATCCAAAAAGACCTATCATTTCCAGAAGCATCTTTCATCTTTTGAACATAAATTCTTGGACGAGATTCATTCAAGTCAACAGGATTAATTAATTTTTGAATATCAAGATTTAAATTGTGAACACAAGCATCTCCACGTTCTTTCACAGGAGAAATAATTTGAATTTTTTCAATATCACCATTTACAAGAGGACTATTAAAATATTTTTCAAAATAAGCAATGGTATCTTTTCTATCATCATCTTTTTCATTTCTAATATCAAGTACCATATCTTTCAATTCGCCGCGAATTTCAACACCTTCATAATCAGTATCTTGATATAATTGAATACCATTTCTTACATTATAAGCGGTAGTTAAAATACCAGAAGCCTTTGCTTGTCTATGTACTTCTTTAAGTTCAACAGTAGGAATTTCTTTGCTATTAATCATATCCGCAGCTAAATTAAGAGAACCAATAGATTCAAGCTGTCCCATATCACCAAGCATTAAAAGTTTGCTGCCTGTGGGAATTGCTCTAATTAAATCAAGGAAAATTTCTCCCCCCACCATACTAACTTCATCTAAAATAATAATATCATAAGGTAATGGATTATCTTCTCCATAAGAAAAACCACAACCACCAGTATATCCAAGAAGTCGGTGAATAGTAAAACCTTCTTTGCCAGTAACTTCTTGTAATCTTGCCGCCGCTTTACCACTTAAAGCACATTGAGCAAAAGTATATTCATCAAGTACAGATAAGATACCTGTAACTAACGAACTTTTACCAGAACCAGCTAAACCAGAAATTACGCAAACTTGTTTTTCAATTCCCAACTTAATTCCGTCTATTTGTTCTTGAGTAAACTGAAAACCTTGTTTTTCTTCTGCTCTTTTTATTTTCTCTTCAAAATCATTAGCAACAAAATAATTATTGCCTTGAAGTAATCTTTTAAGATGATAAGCAATATCTTTTTCAAGATTCCAAAAGCTCATTAAATAAACTCTTCGACCTGATTTAGTATCGCCCTCTTCAACACGAATTAACTCTTCATCTTGAAGTTCTTTAATAGCTTTACCAACATTGTTTACAAGATTACCATCTTCATCTTCTACTATTAGACTTTGTTTTCCGCCAAGGTCTTCATATAATGACCCCATTAATTCACCAGCGGACACCCAAGAATGACCTTCTTCTCCTTGAGCATCAAGATACCATAAGATATAAGATTTAATTCTCTTTGTGTCATAAGTTTTATAACCTGACCTTAAAGCCACTTTATCCGCAGTAAAAAATCCTACTCCTTTAATATCTTTTACTAACTGGTAAGGATTGTTTTTTACAATATCAATTACCTTTTGTGGAGCTTTATATTTTTCAATTAGTTTAGAAATAAAGTTTGGAGAAAAACCAACCTTATCAAGCTCTAAATATACAGTGGACATATCTTTACTGGCTTCAAAACGCTCAATAATACAATTGGAAATATAATCTCCAATACCTTTGGCTTTCTTTAAAGTCTCTATATCATGGTCTGCAATAGCTTGTAATGGGTCATCGCATACAGCAAACAACTCATCCATTTGACCTTCTGATAAGAAAGTTCTTAAAAAAGCTCTTTGATTCTTCTGATTGGAAAAATCAATATCTTTATTATAATAAACTAATTGATACTGAACACCATATTTAGGATGTTCAACCTCTTTACCTAACAATACATAGGCAGAATTGGGGTCAATTCCATCAGTATATTCCCCTGTAAAAGTAACTTCACCATAAACACTCATGGTAGGATTTCCTTGTTCTACTTCAAGAATATTCCAAGAAACTATTCCCCAATTTTTACCGTCTGACCCAATTCCAGCACTCGGATAAAAGGTCTTAGAATGAGACGCTTTTATTTTTACAAATTTTTCTTCGGTATCAACACTCATCGTCAACCCTCTCTACATCTATTCTGTCAGAAATCATTTCAAGGTCTCCATTATCATCAATACCTTTAATTAACTGAATAGAATGTTTATATAAACTATCTTTATACTGTCTTGGAATAAAGTTTTCCCCTCTTCTAAAACCAGTAACAAGAAGTTTAGTTCCACGCTGGAACCAAGATTTCTCAAGAACAGTTTTTGTTCCATCTTCGTTTATTTGAGAAATCTGTCTATTATAAAAATTAAATTGACCTTTATAAAATTTTATATCACAAACTCCATCAGGAGTCAATAATGTAACTGTATTTCTATTGGTATCTTTATCAAGAACAGTACCACAAATTCTTTTAAGAACAAAACGAGCTTTTTCTTGGTCATGCCAATAATATTTATAAGCTACTTCTGGTTCTTCTGATTGTTCTTCAAAAGGTACTATACTATATTTCTCTTTGTTTACATGAGCAAGTTCATGTTCATGATAATACATACAAAGAGAATCCATTTCCCATTTAGAAAGACTTCCAGAAGCTTTTTCATCCCATACAGCTTTAAATTTTGCTTCATTTACAGCCACAAGCATTTTAGGGTCGCTTAAAATATCGTCTTTAAAATCTGCCATGAGCTTGTTAAAAACTCGGTCTAAACTACCTCTTTTAACAACTCTTTGTCCCTCGTCGCTCCAGTCGTAATCTTTTTTATCAACCATGTCATTAAGAAAATATTTTTCAAAGAATGGCCATGCAAATTTATTTTCAAGGATATAATAAGCTGTACTTGCACTTTTACCTATTTGTTTATAAAAGAATTTTTTCTGGAAAACATAATTTCTAAATCTATATAATCTTAATTCGAACTTTTTTTGATTTTCAGTTAATAAATCAAGATTCGCCAAATCTTCAATGTTAGAAATATTAAGCGACTTAACAGGACTTGAGATAAATCTAATAAAGTCTTCCATAATTGCTCTTCTATCTTTTTTCTCAAGATTATCAAAACACCGAGCTTTGATAAGAGAAATCATAGCTGTATCACCAAATTTATTTTCTTTAGATTCAGATTTGTATTTCTGCATCTTCTCGTAAAAATCCCACATCGAAGAATAAGTTTGATTATCAATAATAGCTTTTGCGATAGAAGTTCCAATACCTTGAATTGGTTTTAAACCATAAACAATTTCGTTTTTCTCAACGTCAGGATGGAAACCAAATCTAACACGGTTTACGTCAGGTAATGCTACAGTAACACCTTCTTTTTTGATATTACCAATAGCTTTACTGATTTTACCATAGTTGGTATTTCCATCTTCACCACCAGAATCAGAAATCAAATTAGCAGTATTCCAATAAATAACAGGATAATGATAAGCAAGATTGGCTTCCTGTAAACCAACAATTGAATATGCTAATGTATGAGCAGAGTTAAACCGATACCGTCGATTCATACTAATGAGTACGTCCCATACATAATGGCACAACTTAGAAGAAAGATGTTTTTCTTCTATATTTTTATAAAATTCTTGTTGTAATTCAACATAAGCTTTAGGATTCTTTTTCAGTTTTGTTATCACAGAGCTTTTTATCTCTGCTTCTTACAATTTCTTGTAAGCTCGGCGTACATTATTAACTCTAACGAGTTAAAGGACACTCTTGGATGGATTATATTTATTCACCATCTACGCTCTACAATACTTAATAACCTTTCGCAATTTACTAAGTTATCTCGGTGTTAGCATTTAAATAATTTCTTATTTTTTCTTCTTTTCTAATTAAATGAGGAATCTTTAAATCTTCGTAAAAATAATTAAAAAGTTTTTCTATTTCTTCGTTTGTGTTATATTGTAAATAATAAATATGATTACTTTTGTTATAATATGGTTTCTTAATTCTCAAATTTAATTCTTGATTTAATATTAAAGAAATACTTTTCATCATTTCTTCTGTTCCACAAAAACCAATATAAGCTCTTTCTCCTACAGAAGCGATTCCATCTCCATCATAAAAACCAAGCAAAAAATATCTTAAATATTCTTTCTCTATATTGGGAACATTAGATAACTCTTTTGTCTTATTCTCTACACATCCCTAAGAAATTAAATCGGAAATTAATTTTTTACTGCCAATTCTAAAATAGCAATTATTTTTAGTAAAAGAATATTCTTTTCCATTAGAAATCATTGTTTCATCTTTTATAATTTCTTTTACTGGTAAAGAAGATTCTAACTATTTTTTAAATTCTTCTATTATATAAGAATCCTCTTTCTTTAATTCTAAAGATAAAGACAAATCAATTCTGCCATTTTTAGATACTTTTTTTAAATAACCACCATCAGCATATAAAAGTCCAAGAAAATATGCTTTACTTGGAGAATCTATATTTTCAAAATAATCCTAATTACAATCTGGAACTTTACCATTTGGACGAGCAATTCCTAATTTTCTCACCCAATAATTAACTGTACCAATTTTAATATTTATTTCTTCACTTATTTTTTCAACAGTTTTACCAGATAAATATAAAGAAGTTATTTTATCAACATCTTCTTTATTTACAACACTACCAATGGGTTTGTGTGATGATAAATTTAATTTCTTTAATAATTTATATCCTCTACTTCTATTTTCATTCAAAAAAGAACAAATTTCAGTAGTAGAAAATCCCATATTATAATATTCTAAAAACTAATTTACGAAATCCTCATAATCTAACATTTTTACCCCTTTCTTTATTTAATTAGCTTTCACCGATTTTGCCCTTTTCATTTTACTTGTCACCAAATAAACGGCCCAAAATTAAGCAATACTTTTCCTAAGCTTATCAGCCCACAACAAATCAAAACCACCAATTTCAGGGTCTTGAACTGCCATCATAAAATCTTCTTGGTTAGGTAATAACCCATAGCTCTTCTTAGCATATTTACAAACAACTTCTTGCTCATGCTTAGTCAAACCATAATCATCCATCTCTTTATACCAAAGAGTGATATCTTTCTTATAACGACCAAAACGTTCAAGAGGAGTTTCTGCCCGTGGAGAAGGAGCCATAAGTCTCATTACCGAATTTAAAGCAGATAAGTCTACTAAGCTTTCAGGTTTACCTATTGCAACAGCTTGATATCCAGTTTGTTTTTCCATCTGGAAGAATGACATAACTTTATGCTCATTAAGCATTTTCCAAATTTCTGGATTATCTCTTTCTATCCTGTAAACGCCTAAATATTTTTCATAAGTAGACTTTAAATCACCTTGCCATTCAAGCCTACCGTCTTCCATAAGAAGATTCATACAAACATGTTCTTTTTGAAGAGCATCAATAGAAAGCAAATCCCATTTAATAAGAGATACTTTTTCATCAGCGTGTAGGTCAAACTGAGTGATAATATCTCCACTCGTTGTCTTCATTAAAGCAGCATGGTCTACAACATCTGTTGCTGAAAGAACTACACCACCAGCATGAGAACCAACCCCACTTACTAACCCTTCAATATTTTGAGCAACTTCCCAAACATCAGGATATTCATTAGTCATTAAGTTAACAAATTCTTTGTCGGGACGTAAATTATTTTCTTCATCACCATAAAAACATTGTTTTAAAGTAAACTGAATACCACGTTCTTGACCAATATGTGAACTTAACATCTGTCCAATTTCAGGTGGATAACTTAAACCACGACAAGCAGTTTGAATTGCAACTTTAGCTTTCATCGTAGAAAGTGTTTGAACCTTCATAACACGACGATTTCCTGCTCTCTGGTCTTCTCCACAATACTTACGTTGCAAATAATGAATAACATCATCACGGTAAGCATTCTCGAAATCCACGTCGATATCTAACGGACTAACACGTTTAGGATTAAGGAATCTCCAATGATAACAGGGAACATCTTCTCTCAGAGGATTAACCTGAGTAATTCCTAAAATATACAAAAGAATAAATCCTAAACCTGAACCACGAGAAGGACCAACCAAAGAACCACAAGCCCAACACGCATTTACCAAGTCACGAGTCTGTAACAAATAAGCTGACCAATGAGCATTATTAGCTTCTGAACTTGCTTTAATAGACTCAAGACATGTTTGAATTGCATCATAAGTTTCTTTGTTTGCTAATTCATCAGAATCTTTTTCAAGGCGCTTAACAATTTCTCTAACAAGGTGTCTATCAGCATTGTAATCTGAATTAAAAAACCACTCTAACATAGGAATATCTTTAAAATATTTTTTAGATAAACCCAAATCAGGTTCAGTTAAATCATCTGGCTCATAAGGAATTTCCAAATTAGCGAACAAAGTATATTCTTGAACCATGTTATAAATCAACATGGTATTATCTAAACCTTTTTGTACAACTTCTGAAGTCAAAAATTCATCCATGTAAGAATGAATTTCTTCTTCTGACATCATATAAGTTGTAGCATAAAACTCTCCAACCTCACGTTCTTTACCACTATCTTCATTAGATTTAAGAAAAGCTTCATGTACTTTTCTATCTTCTTTTTTGGGATAATGACTATCGGTAGTGATAATATATGGAATATCAAGTTCAGCAGACAATTCTACCAAAGCTTGATTTACAATAATTTGTTCTTCGCTCTTTGATGGCTGTAACTCCAAAAAGAAATTACCATGCCCAAAACATTTGTCGAGTCTTTTTAACCATTTCTTAACGCCCGTATAATCAGGTTGTAAAGGATTTTGTTTATAAGAATCTAAAATTAATTTTGGACAACGACCACCAAGACAAGCCGTTGAACCAATAATATGACCTCTATCAGATTCAACTACTTCAAACAAATCTTCATAATAAGTTGGAGTACGAATATTAACATAAGTAAAGGAATTATCAATCCATGCTCTTGTACTTAATTCTCTTATTTGCTTATGTCCAATGGCATCTTTAGCCAACAAAATGAAGTGATAAAAAATATATTCTTTGTCTTCTTCAATGCTTTTTCGATTACAAAGATAAATTTCATTACCTAAAATAAGTTTATAATCTTTCCATTTATCAGGATTTTTCTTTCGCAAATCGTCTATTTGAGTTAATGCTTCGACATGTGCGGCAATACAGTCATGGTCTGTAATAGCAACACCTTTATGACCAAGCTCCTAAGTATATGTGAGAAGACCCTTGACAGTGTTAGTGCTGTCAAGGAAACCTCTCGTATTGGAGCCTATGTCTGTGTGATTATGTACACCTACAAACACGGCATTACTCTCCTTTATATTTTTGTCTTATTATATCATGTTACTTTTAATTTGTCAACCTTAAAAATCTAAATCTTCTAAATCCTTATCTAACATTACTCTTCTCTTCTTAGACTCTTCAATTTCACCCCAATCAAAATCTGTAGTAGATTTTGCATTTAAGGATGTCGTTTTAGAATTAAGAATAGCGTCAGATTTGGTCTTACTTTTTAAATCAGAAGTCTCATTTGTTTTATCCTCCATAACATCATAATATAGAATTTTAACTTCTGGATAAATCTTATCTTCCCAAGACTCTAACTGGAACTGGCAAATTAAATTCATTACCAAGTTCTTTTTGTTAGCACCAAAGGTATGTCTATCCTTAAGAGTCATCATATCAAATTCTGTAGCAGGACAATACTTTTTAATATAAGTAATACCGTTATGCTGGAATCTAATAAAACTCTTAGTTTCGCCATAACCATTAATTTGACTGGCATTTATATGAAGATTTGTAATTGCAAAAGTAGGAGTAGGAACAGTGTTGCCCCACACTTCATAATTTTCAGCTACTTCTTTTACAAATCTTACTTGCATTTCATTAGCAGGAATTTCCCAATCAACTGGATAAATAGTTTTAAGTTGGTCAAGAGGAAGCATTTCGTTACACTTTTCAATTACCTCATTAACATTTTTCTTTTTAAGAAATACACCAGCAGCATTTTCATGTCCAGCACAACTTATAAGTCCAGTTTGCTCTAAAAACTCCTTCAAGTTTTTAATATTTCCTTTATCATATCCACGACAGGAGCCACCGAATTCTGAGGCGCTCCTTTCCTTAAGGAGCACCACTGGACGCAAATACTTAGAAGCAATCTTATTTGCTACAAGTCCAGTAACAGATTTTTTATCAACTATGTCGGTACAATCGACAAATAAAATAGTATTTTTATCTAGCCCTTGTTTGTCAATTTTATCAACAATTTGCTCCATAAATTTACGAACGGCTGTATCTTGACGAGACTTTACATTATTAGCTACTCTCGCCATCTCCCACTGAAGGGTGTGTTCTTCTGGAAGAGGTTTCGGGTCGGCAGCTCTTTTTCTTCTCGGTTGATAAATAACAGTTTCTTGTTCCCCAACCATAGCTCTGAATAAATCTCTTTGCTCTTTTTCTGTACCATAACGTACTACACCATTAATTCTTGGAGCAAGTACCCAGCCAACATTTGTAATAGTTCTACCAAAGTGAATTTCATCAGCCATTCTTTCTTGAAGTTCATTAAGAAAATCATTTTTTTGATTTTCAACCTTCAAACCTTCAAGTACATACCATCTTGTTTCTAAATCTCTTAAATCCATACTATCTGCAATAATACCAAGAGAAACTAAATCAAGATATTCATCAAGCCAACTATCACTACGGTGATACTTTTCACAATAAGCTTCACCAAATTTGCGAACTACACCAACGCCAGACAAAGTAGGATTAGGATAATGTCCATCAGTATCATTTACAGCTACACAATAGTTAACGTAACTATCTTCTTTAATTCTGTCAGACTCTTTTTCTTTAATTTCATCCGCTTCATTTTTTGAAATCCATTTACCTGTGTTAGTATCTAAATATTCAATTTCAACTAAATGGTGGTCTAACACAATTATAGGGCAATTGTAATTTTTAGCAATTTGAATCGCATCTTTACAAATCATTGAAGCATCTGGAATAATAATTAAACCGATTTCATCTTTTGAATATTCACTTAATGCTTTATAAGTTAATCCATGCTCTTTGTTAAAACTAAAAATATATTCTATCTTTGCCTCTGGATTAAAATGCTCAATGATTTTACTCATTAAAACACTACTTGTCAAGCCATCTGTATCTGGGTCCACTTTAATTGCAATTTTCTTATCAGTGTTAACATTATCATGGAAAATCTATACAGCTTTATCCATGTTTTTCATTTGGAAGGGGTCATTAATGACCTTGTTTTTTACAGGATGAAGAAAACTCTTTACATCCTAAATATCATAACTTCTTAAAATGGTTTCAAGAAAATCATATTCATCATCAAAGTTGTTCTAAAACTTTGTCTCCCATAGTAATTTTTCCATTAATTACCTCTTAAAAATATACTCGTAGAACTTTGCCTTTCCCCGTAAGAATAAACAGGTTTTGCTAATTTTATTAATTGATTGTAAACATCTTTTCCCTTATCAAGAGGTGAATCTTTGATATCTAACAATCCTTGGGTGTCCTTAATAAGAAAGACATTAAAGCTTAAAGCAAGTCTCTGAGCTAAAGTCCTTAATCGTTCATTATACCTTAAATAGTTGTCATATAACAATTTGTCAGCTTTATAAACTTCTTCATATTTATCATCAAAGTCTTTATCAAAACCTAAATAAACTGTATCTACTCCGAGTTTTTCTAAAGCCCTAATTTGCCAATCTGAAACATTAAAGCCACAAGTTGCCACTACGCAACTTTTACCTTTAAAATAAGTGTCTGCTTTTAAAACACTTTTTTCACCCTCAACTATAACTGCTTTCTTAAATCTTTTTATGTTTTCTTTATTCTCATAAAGACCATATAAATTCAATCCAAGAGGATGGTCAAATTCTTTGCCAGTCATAAACAGAGGCATATATTTTCTTTTAGAATCTTCTGGTTGTAAACTTCTTCGTCTAATACCAACCAAATGACCATCTATATTATAATGAGGGATAATTATATATTTTTGATATTCATACCACTCGATACCAAATTTTTCCATAGAAGAAATACTAATTCCTTCATCAATCCAACCTTTATAAAAAGTATTGCAATCAAAATAATTAAAAAGACATTTATAGTCATCATAAAACTTCGTAATTTTAGCTTCGTGAAATTGTTGTCTTCTTTCAATATCTTCTGATTGTTTTACCATTTCAGATAATTGTCCACGCAACTCTGGTGAAACGTCATTTCCAAAACCAATACGACTTCGAGATAGTGACTTTCCGACTTTTTTGGCAATATAAACAATTACCTTGCTATAAAATTCTCCATCTTTAGCATTACGAATTCTTTTAATAAATTCAAAAAAATTCATTCGTCCACAATTTGTATAACAGAAAAAATCCTTGCTTTCAGTAAAAAAACATAATTTATGGCTATCTCCACCATGACAAATTGTTTTAAACCAAAGACATTTTTGCTATGTTCTTCCATCTGTAGAAGTTGAATATAAAGGAGAACCATTTTCTTCCATAATGTTAATAACAACATCTTCTGTTACCAACTTCAACAGTTCATCTTTATCTATCATAATCAACCTCTATTAATAATCTATTTCTTCTTCTTTAGAAGATGATTTTTGTTCTTCTTCATCTTCATCTTCATCTTCTACCATTCGGAACTTTTTACTTTCAGGAGATTCTAAGAATGGGTCTTCTTCATTCTCAATAGTCTCTTTTATTTTCTTCGCAATTTCTTCTGTATCTTCAAAAACATCAAACGTACCTTCTTCTTTAGCTGTTTCAGCAATATCAACAGCATCACTTATAATTTGACCTCGAATAGCATCTTTATCATTTGTAAAAATTACTTTTTGGTCTTCTTCAACACGAGTAAATGTTTGAGGAACATCTAAAAGTTCGTAATCATAATCCGTACAGAATAAATCATGCACTCTCATTGTAGCATAATCAACATACAACCAAATTTTACACTTAGTATATTCTCCGCCACGATTCTTATATACAGATATACACCTGTTAGGTTTGTATTTTAAAAATCTATTTTTGATAACCTTCTCTAAATACTTTTCTTCTTTTTTAGATACTTCTGATACAATAGAGGCTGTATCAACTTTATCAATAATAGCTTTAGCTCCACGAACAATAGTTTGGTCACGGTTTTGTTCATTCTTAAAATCACCAGAAACTTGTGTCCAAGTATCTATGCTAATATCATATTTTCGAGTAAGCTCTTTTAACTTTAAACTTAAATTCGCAAGAACTTGGTCTTCGCGGATTTGCATTCTTGCTTTGGCATTAGCTTGAAATTCACTAATCAAATCAGTTGTTACATGAATATAATCAAAAAAAACATTTCTTACCCCATGCTGAAGAACGTGCTGTTCAATAATATTCTCTAAAGTACCAATATCATAATCAGGCACATATTCAAGATAAATATGCCCCTCTTCATGAAGAATTCTAATAGCTTCATCTACTCGTTCTTCTTCATCTCCATAATATCTACCAGTCATAATATGCTCTTGGGGAACATCTGCAATATAAGCCCATAAAATAGGCTCAATCTCTGTAATAAGTTCCATTTCTGTACCGATATAAAGAGCAGCATTTTGAGTACCATTTGGATTTTCTACAAATTCCATCTTATTAGAATCCCAATACTTCGGCGTAAAAGAATGACAAAGATTAGCAATTGTCAATCTCGTCTTTCCAACGCCAGTGCCAGCAGAAGAAACAACAAATTTCCTTGGTTGAATTCCCTTTGTTATAGTTGTCATATAGTTACTTGCGTAAGACAAGCCATAAGCAGGAGTTTTTTTCCATTCCTCTTTTTGCTTTCGAGCCTCATCACTACCAGCTTTAACACTATCACGCCCAACTTTGGGACTATATTCTTGAGTTATATTAGATACTTTTTGTCTAAAATGATTGAGAATTTCATCAATAGTCATTTGACTAAATTTGTATCTTTGCTCATCTGAAATTTCAGGGTCTTCTTCATCAGGGTCAAAAATTTCATCTACATCAATGCCAGATTTGAGATAAGCACGAAGTAAAGAAAACTTTTTCATTTCCTGATAATTAGTATTAAAATTTTCTGGTGTAGCTAATTCTTTAGCCTTTTCTACATAAAGATTACCATTATTTCTTGTATAAATATTATACAGAGATTGCAAATTATTCTTTAAGTAATCATCAATAATATATTGGTCAAGCTTTACAGCGCCTTGTGAGAAAAGATTATTTATAGCTACAAACAAAAGCTGATGGAAAGCTTCAACAAAATCTTTTTTGTCAATCTTATTACTTGTTAATAAAGTTGGATTCTACAGCAAACAACCTAGAACTTCTTTGATTGCAGATTTACTTTGATAATCTCTATAATCCGCCAAGTTAAACCTCCCATTCTTCAGGATGTTCAGACATTATTTCCTGAATATCTTTTTGTAATTCCGATAAATACATAGTATCTTTTCCCTTTTGCTTTTGGAACTCTTTTCTAAAATTATAATCTCCAATAAAATCAGTATTAACAATACCATCATCAACGATATCATCCGCAGAAATTTCTTCTTTGTGATTACGTTTATCTCGTTTTTCATCGTCTTCTTCTTGTTTTTTAATAATTTCAGAACGAGCTACATCTATTGCTATAGGCGGCTTTGTTAAAATATACTCAATAAATTCAGATTTTGTCATTCTCATTTCTTTGTACTTTTGCCAAAATTCCCTTGATTCTGCAAAATAACGTACAACCATGAAAATATCTGACTCTGTTTCTATTTTGGGAGCTGGATTGTCAGCGTATTCATACATGTAATATAAAGTATAAAGAATTTGAGAATTAGTTAACCCATACTTTTCTTTAATTTTTTTTATATATGTTGTAATAAGAGGTGCATTAACCCAATCTCTTATCCCAAGAACGTCCCAAAGATAATCCGTTAAAGTTTTATAATCTTTTGCATCTTGTGCAGGCTATTTCCCACAAATAGAACAATAGTTTTTACTATTTACAGTAATAATTTCTTCCGTAGGAAACATCTTGCCACAAACACTGCATTTTTTATTTTTCCTTGGTGCTATAATCCTCACTCCTTTCTTAAAATATTAAAACGGAAAATAAAGGGGAATAGTAATCAGTTTTACTATCCCCCAATAATTATTTATTCTACTGTAATATTGTTTTCAGTACAGTAATCCTTCAAATCATCGAGAATAAGCAAAAGCATATCCAATTGAGATTCATCGCAATCTTTTACACTCTTACCCTTTCCAAGATACTCTGCAATAATCTTCTTATATTCTGTACTACCAGTATTATGAATAGCTTTTACATAGCTACCGATTTCAGCAATAAGCTCATCAACGCTCTTCTTTTCATCTTCGGTAACTTCGTTATCCTTAAAGAGATTAACCTCATTATCAACAACTGTCGCACCATTAGCCTTTTGTTTATCAATAGCCTTTGCCATATCATCACGCAATGCTTCATAAGTAAATGGAATGCATTCAGACATATAAGGACTACGAGAACCAGCTTCAAGATGTTTGTTACCTCTCATAGTAAGCATGGAATGAACATTACCCTGTTCATCAGTTTCATAAGAAGCGTAACCAGTTACGTCAACAAGACGAGAAACAACAAGGAATCCACGGTCAGGTACAGTAGGAATAGTCTTATCATATTTCTCACCGTTTTCCTTAATCTGCTTAGTGGTGGCATGAGAAATACAAATCAAAGTATAACCAGCCTTAACAATCTCTTGGAAAAACTTATCATACTCACGAGACAAAGCACGATAGCCACGCATCTTTTCAGTCTCATCAAGATAATCTACACCTTCCTTGTCTACGATATACTTTTCACAAAGGTCGTAGGCAATATCAATAGTATCAACAATTACCGTTTTAAAGATTGTTTCTCTATTTTCTTTTTCAGCCGCATCTGCATCTTTAAGCAACTGCTTTTTTACTTCAAGAGCTTCTTTCCAAGTGTTAATTGGCTGTGCAATAATGCCATCCAAGAAACCGTAGCCTTTTTCGAAGCCAAGCAAAATAGGCTTGGGAAATTTACAAGCGTTTGTGGTTTTGCCGCTTTTTCTTTCTCCATAAATGAGAAAACTCTTACCACTAAGGTCACGAGTGACCACATTAGGCTTAATGCTAAAAATATCAATACCCATTATTTAAATGTCTCCTTTTAAAAATTTTGAATTATTTTTTAGTTGTCGATTAGAAATCAGAAAGGAATATCATCGTCATCATCAACAACAGGAGACATCTTTCCAGAACCCTTCTTACCAAAACCTGTAGGCGCAGAAGAACCACTACTGCCCTTGGAGCCTTGATATCCAGCTTCCTCAAGTTCCTTTAAACGACTTGCTCTCTCATTGAGCATAGCCTTACACATCTGAGGAGTGATAATCATATCTTCCTGCTCATCTTCATCATAAGCAATATCACCACCAGTAAGAACCATTTCAAGATAGCTCTTACCCTCAGTTACTCTCTGCTGACCAAAACCCTTGGTCTTAGGCTTTGCTTCACTTTTTTCATTTGGCTTCCAGCTAACATACATCTTAGCAGTAGCACCCTTAACATAACCATTGTCTTCAAGAGCATCCACAAAATCCTTGGGAATAATAATATTCTTAATATCAAGAGCGTTATGATAAAAATCCATGCTAATGAGATTTAAACGCTTTCTACCAGTAGGCTTCTTATCATCTTCAGGGCCACGCTCTTCATCAGTAATACTCTTAATATATCCCTCAATATCAAGGTCACAAGCAAATTCCTCAAAATCATTAAAGAATTGCATAGAAGCAACAGTACCTTCGTGAAGCTGTTCATCAGAACCAACATAATCATTTGCACTAAGAGAACCAACAAGTCTCACCATAGTGGCGTTTTCCTTATCCTTAGTCATAGGAACTGCTTTCTTAACCCAATCAAGAACCTTTTCGTAGTTCTCACTGTCTGTACCATCAGCCTTCTTAGCCTTGATAAAAGACGTGAAAGAACGAGTCATTACACTTTCTTCGCCGCACTGAATCTGCCCACGAATACGAATGTAATCAACACCATTCTTGTCCACACCCTACTTGGACTCAATATCAGCAAGATAACCCGCAAGAGTCACGCTATTTGTCAATCTACGAATCTGGTCAGTATTTTTTGTAGCCATTATTTTTATACTCCTTTAATTTTGTCTTTTAATTTTTAATTTTCATTTTCATCGTTGTTGTCATTGTCATCATCGTCAATAGACTTGTAATCATTACAAGCCTCAAACGTCAAAGTAACACCCAAATCTCTTCGAGCGTCCTCAAGAAAAGGCTTAAGCTTTGCATACGCCGAGCACTTTACCAAAAAACGACAATCTTCACACGCAAGATTATTAACCATTTTACTATCTCCTAATTATTTAAAAAATCAACCTACCTTGGTTGTGAATAAAATATAGCATAGTTTTTTCATCTTGTCAAGTACTTGGCAAAAATTTTTTAATCGGTTAGTCCATTATCATCGACGCCAAAACGTTTTGTTGTTCCATGTTTTGCCATAACCCAGCAATTATTAAAGCTTCCTTTTTTAAGCATTATTTCAACAGAATCTCCTTCTCTTAATTCAAAAGGAGTTTGATTTTGAATTCTTGTAAATTCTGTTTCAGGCTCCCGTGGTAAAATAACATCCACAGTACCATCACTATTTACATTTGTCACCGTAGCACTTTCAATTCTCGGTGAGGTTCTTTTAATTTCTGCCGTAACGCACTAAAGTATTCTATTCAGCATTTCATCTGCATATTGGTCATAATTATTATTTTGGTTTATCATAAATCACCATCTTATTTTCTCTCCCTGACTTTCCTTCTCGGATGTATTAGTAGGTAAGTCAGAAGTGTTACAACAACTTAATGATATTTTACCATCTTTACTATTATAAGAAATAGAAGTAATTAACAACTTTTCTCGTTGTAAAGATAAAAATTCATCTTCAACTTCACATAAATTATTTACTGTCAAAATTGGATTGAAACTAACAGAAACAGAAAATTGCACTCCTACAAAACTTGATTTCCTTAAATAATAATTTGCCAAATCATAAGCTAAGTCATCACTCCACACCTGAGAAGATGTATATGGAGCATCCATACGCCTTCCAATACGTTCTACACAAATAGGAGAAGAAGGATTATTATTTGTAACCGTAGCGGTATAAATAGTAGAATCCACACTATCTCCCACTACTTTTACACAATTAATAATTTGCTCATTTTGATATTGCAAATCCATATTATGTAAATCTCTACTAAGCTTGGGATAAGTCCAAATAACAGGTTTAACAGAGTCATCAACTGTTTCGTTAATTGGATAAAAACATAAATTACCAACTGTATTATAATAATATTCAGCAGATAATTGTGTTGCTAAAGCATCCAAAATCGAACCCAAAGTCTCTCCTTGTTCCGCTCTAATTGTTTGCTGTGTTTTCAATCCAATAAAACTTGGGTCAAAAATAGGTTCTTTGTAATCTAAGATATAGCCATTTCCAAGAGAAAAATTTAAAACCCCTTTAACAGCATCAATAATATTGCTACCCAATTCAACTTCATACGCCGTCTCAAGAGTACCTGTTTTACCTTCAAAAACAGCATATTTATCAGAAAGTTGAAGTTGAATAGTTTTGTTTGAATCATCCCTTGTCAAACTAACATCTCCTAAAATATAAACTCCTTTAGGAAACCAGATAGTTGTATCTTGATATTGAATACCCACATCAAATCCAAATCTTGTATTTACCCAAATACCATTAATATTAGGAGTATATTGTCCATTTTCGTTTGCTAAAGTAACTGTAATACTTCTTCTTTGCCCATTTTGATAAGATTCAGTATAATTTAAGCCATCTAAAGTAATATCGCTTTCTGGAATAATATATGATACTTGTTCATCAGGAGTAAGAATAGATAGTCTATAACGAGGATGAATTACAGGTCTCTCAAGTATTCTTTTTAAAGTGTTAAAAGGAATAGCATTTTCATCCCTTAATAACACATCGCCAAAAATATTATCAGCCATATTTCCTCCTTATCTGGCACTTGAAACAATAGAAATCGAATCTACGTCTAAAGCTTCCTACCAAGAGAAAGAAATTGTTGTTTGCAAAAGATTAGATTGCATATTTATATTATAAGTAGGAGCAGAAGTTACTTGAATAACCCAAGAGTTTCCTTTGTAATCTTTTAATAATTTTAAACTACCATTATTAATAAATTCTCTCCAAGCATTATATTTTTCTACTTCACGAGAATACATATCTTCTTTATTAACTCGTTCTGTATAACCATTTGCAGTTTTAACTTTGAAGGTTGTAATACTTGAACCATTTTCTTCTTTCGTAATAGCTTCTGTTTCTGAATAGTCAGAAATATCACCTAACAAACAAGTAACAGTAGAACTCATATAATCTTTCTTACCTTTAGAATATTTTGGGAACTGTCCCAAAGTATCCCAAGTAGAAATGCTATTATTTTGAGTTAGCTCTCCATTGTCCATATTATAACGAAGTTTCCAAATGTTGCCAGTTTTAACATAAAGTTTTTCAGTTTCAGTCTCTTCAATATCACAAATAGTCCAAGAATCCCATTTAGTAGAAATATAAGCGGGAGAGGTTGTACCGTCAAGATTTACAATGGTATCCTCATACATTTTATAAGACCCACTGCTTTGACGATAAGCAACTAAATAATGATAAAATGCATTGGCTTTAATATTATAATCCAACATACTATAGTTACCATACATATCACAAATATATGTATAAAAACTATCTTCGGGAGCTTTTTTGTAAACAGAAAGAGCACCATTTGACCCAAGTAAACTTTGAAAATAATAAGCTAAAATTGAAGTTCCAGTACCCTAATCCTTCAAATTAAATTTATTGTACAAAATCAAGTCGGAGGACAAAGGCGAAGAATAAGGATTAGCTTTCAATTTTGCAGTAACTTCTTTACGAATAGTATCAGGAGATTTTGTAATATCGGTATCAATACCAACATCTCGAATTTCTAACCGTGGCGCATAATAAATATAGCTATTAATATTCATTAATTATCCTCCTTTCTTTATTCTGTAACTAAAACAATAGAACAATTAACAGGAACTTCTTTAGAATTATCTACTGTTAAATTAAAATCAAACCATCTCTAAGAAATCTAAGCCATATTAGTTTGTTTAACAGCTTGAGAATCAGGCATCCAAATATAATCTGATTCTTCTTTTCCTGACCCGTTTTTAGGTCCCCAACGATACTTAACAGGCCCACTAACAGTACCTCCTGTTGGGTCACTTGCAATAATTTTACCGTCACCAGTTTTCCCTAATTCAGTGTAAGTATTGCTAATATAATTATAAGCAGTATAAGTTAAAGAATTAAGGTCAGAATCAGAAAGTAAAATAGAAACTCCACCCTCAATAGTTAATTTTTTATCAGCGGTGTAGGTTAAAATTTTCTTTTTATCTATTAATGTTATTGTGCCATTCATCACTGAAAGATATACATAAGAAGTTTTTGGAATTAATTGATTAGTAGTACCATCAATAGTTCTAATTTTTGTAAAACGACTTGTTACTGAACTATAAGTATATGCGATATATCCATAAATTGTACCTGTATATCCAAAAGATTCCATTAAAGTCATTACATTTCCAGTATAAGATTCAAGTTGAATCCTAACTATTTCTCCTGCACTATTAGTATATTCATCTGTTATATTTCCCTCTGTAGTTAAAAAACTTATATATACATTAGAATAATCATTTAAAGCAGTTACTAAATTTTCATCATAGTTAGTAGTAGTAAATATTTTATTATCAGCAGTAGCATTTATAGCATTAGCTAAAGTAGTATCATATTCATTCGTAGCAATAGAAGTATAAATCTAACTTCCACCAGAAGATTCTCCTTCAGTCAAATCTCTATCAATTACAACATCAATAGCTTTACCTTCTTCATCTTTGTAATCTCCACTTTCATCAAGATACAAATATTCTGTATCAACCTAAAGAATCCAGTCAGCAGAACCATCTGTATTAACAGTATATTTATATTGACCAACATAATAAGTTTTTGCTTCTTTTCCAAAAGGAGCAAAAACAATATCTTTAGTTAAAATATAAATCATATTCTAATCCATGTAATCAGGCTCTTCTTTAAATTTTTCTACAAGCATATATTTTAATGTAGTTTTGTTAGAATCTGTATATTTATATTGAAGAGCAAAACCAAATTTATCAGGAACGGTCATATTACTTAACATGCTTTGTATATCATAACTAGTAGATTTACCCCCATTAAAACAAGCTAAAGGTTCATTTGAACCATTTTTAAATACTTGCATTTTAAGCATGTTAGGATTTTTACGAATTATTTTATTTTTTTCGTCAACAAGAAGTAAATCCAATCCTCCAACTTTTACAGTATAAACATCTCCACCAAGAGATATATCCCCTGATGTAGAAGAAGGAAGCGGGATATAATTATTTGCAGACTTAAGAGTGTATGCTTTATAATTAAGATTATTATAGCTATCACTTTTTAAGCTACTTTCAATAACGAGTTCTCCTGTTTCTTTATTATAAGAAAGAAGTTTTTTATATTCATCAGCAGAATTTTCATCTGAAAAAATAGAAAGATAAATTGAACGTCTATCAAGCTATCCATTGTTTAAAGAAGCTGACGAGCCAATTTCATCTTTAGTAACCTTATCATAATAAACATAATGGTCAAAAGATGTAACAGGAGTATCAATTTTCTCTTCTACGACAATTTTAGTGGAAGACATTGTATAACTACTTAAAGTATAATATACAATTTTACCAGCACTATCTTTTATAGGAGTAGTTTCATCTGAATATAAAACAATAGAAATTCCATCAGGATAAAGTGGAATTGCATCTGCAAGAGCTTGATTGTCTTGTCTTGTATATAAAGTAGAATAAAGCTCATTATAAAGAACAGTGTCTACCTAACTTAAATAAAATTGAATATAACTTGCATGAGCAATTTCCATTAGCGTTTTTAAATCAGTTCCTGTAATGTTATTAAAGAAACCAATCTTATTATCAGAAGTTACATATGGAAATCTAAATCTCGTGAAAAAAGAAAATATCTCTGGAATCTAAATAGGGGTATTATTTGCATCTGCAACTTGAGTATAATTTAACACCCTTCCAGAAGTTGTATCTGCATAATAATATTTTGAATTACTACTTAAATACACATCGTTTGAAGTAATTGTTTTTTCTGACCCTTTGTCTGTAGAAATAACATAAACAGGACTAACTACCTCAAGTTTTATGGCTTGTTCATCACAAATTAAAGAATTAGCCAAAGGAACTACAGAGCTATAAACTGCATATTCAATATAAAAAGTATCTTCTTCACTATATGCTTTACCATATTTATCATGAATGGTTATTCTAACTTTATAAAAATTGTTTGTCTCAAAACCTTTAAAATTCCATTCAAGAGAAGAATCATAAATATCATCAGATTCAGCAATTAAAGTTTCATTATTATAATTGTCAATTGAATACAAATAATAATGATAATATTTAATTTCAACATTATTTATAGAATTCCACGTACCCAAAAAAGCAACATCTCTCCATGGAGCAGGAACAGACTAGTCAATATTTATATACGGTATATTTTCTAAATCTAATTCACGGTAATCTTTATATTTAATCCCTAATGTTGGAGCTTGTCGAGCATATAAAACAGCATTTGGAATAGAATCCATAAAATCAGTATAAACTATATAATCAGTTTGAGGAACAATTATTTGCTAAATATCACCTGTACTTTGAGTTGCAATTTTGCAATTTCCTTTTAACAACCATTGAGTATTATCAAGTTTATTAAAAGTAATATCAGTTTTCTTTCCTGCAACATATTGTCCCAATGTACTAATTTTTTGTGTTATATTTAATCTCACGCCATTTTCCCAAACAATTTGAGGAGGATTTAAAGCATCTGATTTAATATTTATATTTGGTTGAACAAAAATTTGATGGTCTGCTTCACTATTCCAATAAGAAGTCATAATTTTAAAATTGGGATTCGTAATAGGAGTGCCACCTATTTTTCTCTCGGCAGAACTGTGGTAAGTTTTTTGTGAAAATTGCGAAGAAGATGAAGTCAAATCTTTTGTCCAAAGTTTGTAAGTATCTCCATTTTTGGGAACGGTTGCAAAACCCTCCTATAATCTAATTTCACCAGTTTCTTGTCCATATCCAATAATTTTTCTTTTTACACTATCATCGCTATTTAACGAAATATAATTGCCTAATTCAATATCATCATTTGGCTCGACATAAAAATTATTTAAAGTATGCTAATCAGAAACATTATAAAGAGTAAATGTTTTTCCATTCGTATAATTATATGTAAAAGATTCGGTTAGTTCAATTTTTATAACATCTTTATTCCAACCTAAATCTGTATAAACCCAGTTAATTTGTCTACGTTCCCTATAAGGCCAAGTAGTAGGATAAGCCAAATTATCTTCATTTGGAAGAGTAATAGTCATCATACCATCATTTTTACTTGAAGCAGATATCTCTATCCATCTATCATATTTAAGCTGGTCTTTAACTAATTTCTTAGTTTCTTCGCTGCTAATGCCACTTAAATCCACCCAAATAACAGAAGTAGTAGAACCAACGGTAAACCCAGAACAAACTAAAGTTGTTGGGTCTTCATCTGCTGTTCTTGGAGAATGATTTTCGTACATTCTAATGTTCCATTGATAATCTTTTCCATTTTGAAAAGACTAATTTTCTTCGCACTAAGCTGTCGCTGACAATCCTTTTTTTCCTTCTTCTTTAAAAGTAACAAAATTACTAGAAGAATCTACAGTTAAATTTAAAGAAAGCTGCTCTTTATTCCTAATTTCCTACCCTAATGCTTGAGAAGGCTAATTAAGAATCGTTGTAGCGCCATCTCCTGACAAAAAATTGACAGAATAAGCTTTTACAGATGTTCCAAGGGTGTTAACCTGAGCCTAAAATGGGTTCCGAGCGGTAGATAAAATATCTATTTCATTCAGGTTTGGACTTAGCGAAGATGCTTTATATATCATTTCTTTTAACTCCTTTCATTATGTTTTTCGTCTAAGGGATGAGGTGTGGCGAGTTTTTGTTCCACACCACACCCCTTTTTTCATGCTCTTATTATAAGCTATTTTTATTTAATTGTCAATAAACTTTTCCTATTTTTTACCCTCTTTTTCAAGATTTTATTTGGGGTAAATTTATCCTCTAGTTTTGCGGGTTACATTCCACCTTGACCCCATTGCTGTAGTTACTCCACTCCAGAACTTAGCAGGGTCATTAACGCCTTCAAGTACAACATCACCTTGAACAATATACTGTGTACCACAGTTATTGTCAGTTCCAGTGCGTTCCATCTCAGGAAGTCTTGTGGTTGCCATATTGCGTAACAAATTATAAGCTTGGTCACTATTCAAGACATACTCAGGCTTGTAAGGCGTACCATGTAACATAGCAAGTCCTGTATAAGTTACTGGTCCTTCTTCAATACCAGAGGCATAAGGAGTTACAGTAAATCCAGACTTGTTGGTGTTGGGATGTAACTTTAACCACTGGTCATACAATTGCTGGTTTGTGGGCCAACCACTTGTATCTATCTTATTTGCTTTCGCTTGTTTAATTTTAGCAGTTCTTTGGTCTGCTAAACGCCAGAATTCATCAGAAGTCTTGGCATTGAGCATCGCTGTACCAATGTCGCTTCCACCCCAAGAAGAACTACTTGCGCTACCACCTTGAGAGGGCTTGACAATTGTAGAAGTGTTTTTATTAGACCCACTTGAATTACTACTAGAATTATTTCTGTTGGAACTATTACTGGAATTACTTGAAGAAGAAGTAACTCTATTTGGAGTGCTATTAGAAGAATTATTTCTTCCTTGTCCAGACAGCCATTGCTGATAAAGCTCATCATTACTTTGATATCTAAACTTATTGCCAGCTTTATCATAACCATAACCACTGCCATCAATAGTAATGCCCATTCTACGAGCTTTTTCATCACGATAAGCAGCCCATCTCTTAAATTCCCCTTCATCTCTTGCAGCCAACATCTTTGCGGCGTAGTCTGTATTCATATCAAGGTCAGAGAAATCATAAGTGTTCAGGTCATCTTCCTTAATATAACCATTTTGGTTATTATTCTTATTATAGAAATCAGAAGTATCTAACAATTTAAGTCTCTGTCTACGCAATTCTGCCAATTGTTCGTTAGCTTGACGATAAGGCGTAAGTAAATTGTCTTGGAATATCGTAGTATAATTCTTATAGTTCTGCTGAACATTAGAATTAAACTTCTGCATATCCGCTGTAATACGAGCACGAATCTCTTCTTCAGAATTCGCGTTCATTAATTCTTTCAGTATGCGTTCATTCTCAAGACGTTCATATTCCTTATAATCCCATTCAAGTTGCTCAAGATATTTGTCCCAAGCATCTATACGGTCTTGGAGAATTTGCTGCTCTGCATCTTTCGTATTGTTGAGGTCATCTACTCTGTCGTTACGATAGAAATCATCGATATCACGTTGACTTTCTTTAATCTTTTGAGGATTGGATTCGTACACCCACCGTATACCTTTGCGAAAAACTCTATCCTTTTCTTGGTTGGCCTTCTTTTTTGCTAAGAGAAGATTTTCAAGCTCTATGGCACGGCTTCTTTCTTCATTAGCTCGTTCCAGAGGCTTTATTTCATCTTCATAAGCGTCTTCGATAGCATCAATAGCATCTTGCAGTTCATCCTTATAAAGATTAATTCTATAAACAATCGCATCATACTGCTTTTCTTGAAGCTCAGTCTTATCTTCCAAAGCATTTATCTTAGCTTCATGTAAAGCAACCGTAGCTTCATTCAAGCCATCAACAAGGTCTTTAATTTGTTCATCTGTTAAATCAGAGACATCTTCCAATGCCTTTTGATAAACACTAACTTGATTTTGTAATAAAGCGCTCCTACTTGCATAGTAGCTTTCAATATCAGAAATTCTAATCCACTCTTGAGGCTTAGAATCTTCAAGAAGTTGTAATTTATTAGAAAGTTCTTCAATTTGCGCAGAAGTTCTATTAACAACATATTCAGTCTTAGAATCAATTAAATCAAGATATTCTTGCTGTGCTTCACGATATGCCTTGGAATAATCGCTATTACCAAGTGCAACATGAGCACGAGCTTCCATTTCGCTCATGCCCTCAGTCATATAACCATAAACAGCTTGACTAAAATTAAATTGAATAGAAGCTTTAGTGGCCTCAATCTATTTTTCAATTTCTGCAAGAGAAGCGTTCATAGCTGCATCATAAGCAGAACTATTACTCCACGCACTACCCTTTACATAATCAAGTTCACGGTCACTTAACTTTTGTTGCCATTCAGAAACTTCTTTACGCAAATCAATCTCGTCTTGAAGCAGACTATTAAGGTCTTTCTGATTCTCAAGAAGTTCTTCATAAGTATCAGAAGTCTTAACTAATTGCTGTTTCATAAGAATTAAAGAATTAATAGATGCTCCATACAATTCAAGAATTTTATACTTATCTTCAACCTCTTCATCATCAAGGTTATTAATAGCTTTTTGATTCTCAATATAATTCTTTTCTGCATCTAATCTCTCTTCTTCTGTGAGATTGGTATTTTGCATCATACCCTCATAATAAGCCGCTAATTTTTCAAGACTTGCTCTCTTCTTTTCAAAATATTGGGTATATCCAGTAGGAGTTAAAGTATTTTCATCAAATACTTTCATTGCTTCCCATTCTTTGTCGATTAAAGAATCATAAGCTTTGAGAAGGTCAAGAACTTTATCTTTAGTATCTTTTGCTGTCTTTCCTGCGTTTTTAGCATTATCAATGAATTTTTCTTGTTTCAGCCAATCTCCAGCACCTTTAAAATCAGACACATCAAGATTTTGATAGAAATATTTCCAAACATCAATTTGCTTTTGAGTATTGTCAATTTGTCCACTTATCCATTGACCATCTGGACCATATTGTCCCTACAAACTCTTTAATTCTGTTTGAAGTTCCTCGTTAGAAAAATTAGAATAAACTTCCATCCATGCTTCTGCATCAGCTTTATTCTAAGTTATTTTAGAAGCATAATCAGTAACTTTTGTACTAATATTACCAATAGCTTGCTCAACTTCAGCTTTACCTTGTTTGTATGCAGCAGCAACGCCTTTAAACTCACCTGAAGCAACTGAATCAAGAATATTTAAAATACCTCCAAGAATGCCAGCGTATTTTGCCATTACTTGAGTAGTTTGCACTGTTTCTTGAGCCACATCATTCTTTGCTTGCGCATTTGCATATTCACCAGCAGCATTACCATAAGCAGCAGTTGTACCTTCTCTATCAGCTAAGGTTTTTTGAACAGCTTCGGCACGAGCCATCATTGTAGCCTTACTTTCAGTTAACTCTTGAATTGTTAGCATAGCACTTGCTTGAGCAGCTAATAATTGAGAAGCAGCCATTTCTTCAGCCGCATTTTTCTTTAGTTTAATAGCTTTAATATGCTCATATTCATTACCAGCCGCATCTACTAATTTCTCTTTTTCGAAATCTAACAAATTAATATAATTAGAATTTGTAGTTAATAAATCAAGAATCGTAGACAAAGAAAGCTTTCCATTAGTTGCCTGTTCTTCTTGAGCATCAGCTAAATCTTCATAACATTGAGCAGTTTCCTTTAAAGCGGTTTGAAGCTCTTTAAAAGTACTTATATGACCTTCTACATCCATATCTTCAGGGTAATAAAGATTTTTCCATGCTTCGGCATATTCAGAACCCCAACTCATTAAGTTTGCCAAACCAGAGCTCATCATAGAATTAATAGCTTCATCAAAAGCATCACTATCAATTTCGTAAATGCCATCATTTAAAGCTTGAGTAATATTATCAATAGCTGCACGTACTTCTGGTGTATAGTCAGAAAATTCCAAAGCACTTCTTTTTGTTTTATAATCACCAGACTTAAAGAAAGAACGAGCTTTATCTTCAAGACCACTATAATTAGATGTTTGATTTACCATATAATTATCCATTGCTTCCCAGTTACCTGTTGGCATACTTCTTGCAGATTGGAGTAATTTTACAGCAGTCATCATATCATCTGTGATTTCAAGAGTGCCATCTTTAAGCCATTCATAAATTTGTCTTGCATCTTTAACTTCAATCTGAGTTAAATTTTGCAAAGAAATTTTATCCCCGTTCTAATCACTTATACCGAAATCTTCTTTAAATTTCTAAAGAATATTATCATCATCAACAATTTCTCCATCAACGACTTTAAAGCCTAAACCAATGATAATTTTCATAGAATTTTCATCTATATCTTCAACATCAGGAAATGCATCTTCAAGATATTGTCTTAATTTTTCTCTTGCTTCAGTAGCATCTCCAACCGTCATTTCATCTGTTACTTTTTCATTCGTGGCATCTAATAATGCAGTGAATGTTTTATCGTCAACAAAATCATTAACAGTGCTAATCATACTTCTAACTCTTTGTTTATAAGCATCGGGACTCAAAGCATTACCTTCAGAATCTACAACATCTATAGCCGCAATAGCAGAGTCAAGCAAATTACTTGTTACATCATCTATATTATCATAAGCCCCCATAAGTCTTGCATAAGCTTTGCCAGATTCACTAAGAGTTTGCTTTGCGCTCTCAACCGCTCTATCAAAAGTTCCTTCGGCAGCATCAATTGCAGAAGCTCCAGCAGCATTTGCAGCCTCGGCTTCTTTAATTTTAATATCTAAATCTGCAACTTGATTTTCAAGTGTAGTAACATCAGATGTACCAGTTTTTAAATTATAATCTTTTTCGAGTTTTTGGCGCTGGCTTGTAGCCATTCTATACAAATCACCACTACCGCTTACGCCATTTTCATACATTTGTTTATAAGAAGCTTCTTTTTTTCTTGCTTCTGTCAAATCTTTTTGAAGCTGTTGAATTTCCTTATCAGAACTGTTGTTAGCTCTTGCTTTATCAAGATTTTTCTGCGCTTCATCTCTTTGTTTCTTTAAAGCTTCAACATCTGTTTTGCTTCCATTATCTTTTCTAGCCTGATTAAGTTCAGTTTGAGCATCTTTATATTCTTGAGCCGCAGTATCTAAAGTATCTTGTAATACTCTTTCCCCATCAGAACCCATAACCATTCTCTAATCTGCCAATGTTTGTAAAGAATCTATTAACCCCTTAACTTTGTCAGAAGTAGTTTCCATTTCGTTGCCCATATCAGCAATAGCATTGCCATTTTCATCTGTACGAACGCGCAATTCAGGGAATGCTTCTACTAATTGATTACTGTAATCAAGGAATTTTTCATATTCTTCATCAGTAAGAGAAACATTTCTTCCTAAAGAATCAACCCCTTTAGAAAGCTCATCATATTTCTAAGCGGTAGCTTGTAAAGATTTAGCATTAGTTAATTCCTCTGCCGCATCTGTAAAAGCAGTTTTAGCTTCTTCTATCATTTTTTGTTGGTGCTTTTTATACAAAGCATAAGCAGCTCCAATAGCTAAAGCTGCAATTTCAATACCAAGAGCAGGTCCTAAAGTTGCTGGAAGTGCTTTCATAGCGGTAAAAATAGAACCTCCTGCTTTCATAGAATCAACAAATGTAAGAGCTATAGTAGAAGTAGCTTTTCCGCCAATACCCATACCTATCATGGTTCCTAAAGAAGTTGCCCAGCCTCCACCAAGAAGATTTTCTCCAATAGCCGCACCAGCTAAAGCACCAAGACCAGACCCAACCATTGTAGCGCCACCTTTTAAAGCCGCTCTTTGCGGACTTGTCCTAGAAGCACCCTCTAAATCATCTGCAATAGTTCTAACTGCTGCGTCATTACGTCTTCTTGCTAATTCTTCTGTAGCTATCTAAAGCTTTTCTTCATTAGTCAAGCTTCTTTGACCTTGAGTGATTTGTTCAGTCCTCAAACGAAGCTCTTCCTAATCTATAGTAGACAACATAGCATCTACCCATGCATTGTTTTGGTCAGCCAAATTTTCTTGCAACTGTAATGCCGCCTATGCATCTGTGACCTCGGTATTTTTTAAAATGCTGGCAATGTTTGCTTTAATTTTATCATTGTAATTAAGCATAGAATTTTGCATTGGAACATAGCCATCTACCAATATTTTTTTAGTACTATCGGTTAAATTATCTAAGCTGTTAATAGTATTAGTTAAACTCTTTGCATAATTTTCTTTGAGAGCCACATTAAACGATTCGGTATAATTTGCTTTTAAAGATTCTCCTAAACTTTGCCTTCCACCTTGAGTAAAATATCCCTGAGTTGAGATATCCATTTTATCAAGTTTCATAGAAACGTTAATACAAGAAGATACAAATTTAGACCATGCATTTTGCATCGCGCTTCCGAAACCAACTGAATTCATTGCGGCAGTTGCTAATAAAATAGCACCCGCCCATGCCACAAGATTATCAGAAACTTCTGCGACAGCATTATAGAACCAAATTAAAGTGCCAGATTGATTAAGAGCTAAAACCCATTTTTCAAGAGCAACAGTAATTCTATTCTTAGCAGCTTCAACGCTATCAGTATAAGACTTCATCTTTTCGATAGCAGTACCATATGCATTAGTAGAAATTTCTTCGAACTTTTCAACAGCATCCCAGTTTTCAAACAAGGTAAGCAAGTTTTCACGCTGTCTTACGCCAGCCAGAGAAGTAGCAATACCAGATTTTTGAACATCTGTATATGTATTCCACTTACTAGCAATTTCATCCATGATATCATCAAAGTCTCTAAAGCTGGATACAGAATCTCTAATATTAATACCCAACGCACCAAGAGCCTTTTCAACATCGTTCAAATTAGCCCATTCATCAGCATTATAATTTTCGCTTTCAATATCAGCTTCAGCAGCTACAAATTTACCAGCGGCAATGTTCTGATAACGTGCATAAACCGTTTTCATAGATTCACCAACAGATGCAGCACTCTTTTGAGTTACATCTGTAATAGTGGTAAGATATGCTATATATCTGTCTAAAGTTGTACCAGCCATTTGCGCAGAATTACTTGCACGAGACATAGCTTCTGCCAAATCACCAGCACTAATGGCCGCCGCCATGTCAACCGCACTCAAGCGGTCCACTACTCCTTGGATTTCGCTTGCTTCCAACTTCCAACCCTTAAGCACACTAATCAAGTAACTCGTAGCATCAGCACTACTAATCATACCAAGGGTACTTAATTGCATAGAAGCTTCAGTTAATTGAGATGCTTCTTGTCCTTCATAACCAGCACGAAGCCAATCGTTTGCAGCTTCAGCAATTTCTTCGGTAGTTTTACCAATTTCTTTTGCTAAATCATTAAACTCAAGCATCATATCATGGATACTATTCTTAGTATACCCACTTGCGATTTGAAGGTCAACCATTTTCTAATCCAATCTTTCTGTAGCAGAAATAAAGTCATTAAAAACTTTCTATATTTGTTGGAAAGAAAATATTTGCATTATAGCCATTCCAATTTGGGAAAAGCTATCTTTAAAATTATCCTTAAGTTGAGTTAAGAAGCCTTTAGTTTGATTAACAGAATCTCCAACTCTATCCATTTCAATCTAGTTATTGTTTAAGATACGAGTTCTTTCTTGCTCTAACTTATTAATCTGCTCTTCTGTTAATTCAATACCATTTAAGGTCTTCTTTTGCTCATCATATTTATATTGATTTGCTAAATTATTCTTTTGGCTTTGCAAAGAATGAATAAAGGATTTGTTTTCAATAGCTGCATTTCCAGTTAAAGACATTCCCTTATTTTCTGCTCTAGCAATTTCTCTTTCAATTCTACCTTGTTCTTCAAGATTCCTATAATAACCCGTTAAAGTATTTTGAAGAGTGGGATTGTTGTTTCTTGCCGCTTGAGCATATTTAACATCAGTAGTAGCAGAAGTCCTTGCTGCTTCATTAGTAGCTTTTCTTAAAGCGTCAAGCTTTTCTTTTCTTTCACTCTCAGTTAAATAAGTAGCCTTAGTAATTTCTTCTTCAAGAGTTTTAGAATCAACAATTTGCCCATTTATAGTTAAAATTTGTTCAAGATTTTCTATTTGTTCACGAAGAGTTTGACTTAACTTTTGTTGAGCTGTTTGTTTGTCTCCTGTTAAACCTTCAGCTTTTAAATCAGAATCTTTTAATTTATTTCTCAAATCAAGCAATTCTGTATATTGCTTTAACATCTGGCTCAAATCTTTAGTTTGAGAAGTATTGACAGCGGTTGTCACACTCGAAATATTTTTAGCTTCTTTAACTTCGCCTTTTGTTTCAATTCTCTTTAATTTTGCCTATAAATCTTCATTACCTTTAGCAGACAAAATGGTTTTACCTATAGCAGAATTATCATTTACATTAGAAAGAGTAAGCTCTCTTTCAGACATCAAATCTATTTGTGCCTAAATAGCTTCTTTTTGCTTCTCAATTTGTTTGTTTAAAGCATTACTTTCATCTTCTGTAAAATTTACTCCATCCTAAGCCAAGGTATTTTTTTGCTCTTGCAAATTATTAAGTTCAGTTTGTAAAGTAATTAATCTTTGATATTCTCCAACATAAGCATTAATAATAGCTTGCTCTCTTTTATCAATGCTACCATTTTCATCAGGAGCATAAGAAATAAAATTATTATTAGCAGCTTTTTCAGACACAGGAGGTTCCGACCTACCAAAAACTCTACCTGTGGTCATCTCTCTATTCATGAGAGTTGCTTGTTCATCTTTAGTTAAAGGTTCAGCCTTACCATCTATAATATCATTTGCTCTAACAAGAAGGTCATAAAATTCCTCTTCAGTTAAAGCCATATGTTGAATTAATTGAGTAAATCCATCTTTAACATCAGCGATAAAAAGTGAGAAATCTTTGTCTGTGTCAATTCCACTTTCTTGATATAATTTTTGAAATTCAGGATTTTGAGCATTAGCTAAAACACCATATAATTGTCCAGCAAGTTGAAAACTTTCTGTACCATAAGTCTTACCAGTTTTGGTATCAAGAATAAAATTCTATGGAGAACCATCCGAACTCCTTGCAATCTAGTCAGGTGTAAAGGAATAATCAAATGTTCCTTTAGGACCGCTAAAACTCGCAGCCATAGGAGTTTCAGAGAAAGGAGTTAATTGAATATGAGCATTATTTATTGCTTTAGTATAACTCTCGACAGCTTGCAATAAAAGTTGTTCAGCATTGTCAATACCAAGCTTGGATAAAAGGTCTGCTTTTTCCTTTAATACTCTTGCAAATTGTTCTTGAGCGTCTACTACTTCTGTAGCACCATTCCATTTTACCTCAACATCTTTTCCAGCAAAACCTTCAACTCCAGAAAATCCAGTTTTACTTAAAAGGTCAAAAACCTCATGCTCTAAATTGCCTTTTTCTCTACTTATAATAGCATTTTTCTTTTTAGCAAAATCTTGTGCAGTCATACCAATCTTTTCAGCAGTTAATTGCTCTCCTTTAGGAGTGTTTGCAATAGCAGCCATAAAAGCTTTTTCATCGGCAATAGCTGTTGCAGAAGGAGTAAAGCCCTTTAAAGCTCCACCAAGTTGAGTAATACTTCTTAACTTGTTACCATTAGTATCGGTATAAGTATGTGTTGCATCATCATAAGATTGCAAATCTTTATATGTATAGCTTACACTACCACGTTCTGTTAATTTAGAATGGTCTTCTAAAGCAGAATTTAAATCTTCGGTAGCATTCTATTCTTCTTTTAATTGAGAAGCTAATTTTTCAGAAACGATATATTTCTTTTGTTCAGCTTCGGTCGCTTCATCAACTGCTGTAGAATGTTTTTGCCAATTCGTAGTGTTATTTTCTAAAGAAGCTGTTTCTTCAGGCTTAATTACTCCTGTATCATTACCAACTTTTTCGGTTGCTTTTTGAACTTCTTCAACATTAGCAACAACTTCTTGAGAAGCTTTGTCACTATAAGAAACAAGTTGATTTAGTAATCCTTCAAAAGTATAACGAACAGTTTCTCTAGAATCAAGCAATGCTTCTATAACTTGATTTTGTCCTTGTCCATTAATATTTTGAATAGTACCAGAAAATTCTCCTCTTTTGCTATTCTTGGCTGAAAAACTGCTTCCAACAGATAAACCAGAGGAACGAATTTTTTCTTTTAATTGTTTTGTCGGGTCTTCTTTCTTTTCTGCAATAGCAGTTGTAGTAGTCTTCTTTTTGCCCCTATTCTTATAAGTAACAGGGTTGGTTTCTAAAAGAATCAGTTTGTTTAAATCTTCCGTGTAAAAATCTATTTCGGATTGTACTTCTGCGATTTGATTTAAAAGAGATTTTTTATCTCCTTCATTATCAACATTCTCAGCTAAAGATTTAATCTTTTCTAATTCTGCTTGCTTACTTTTAAGTAAATTCTTTAATATATCAATATTTTCAGAATTGTTTTTACCACCATATAAAGAGCCAGTTAAACCACCTTTGTAAGACAAAGCGGTTTTCAAAGCAGGAGTGGGATTTAATTCCAATTCGCCCCAATTAACCTCTTCTGGAGCCGCTCCCGTAGATTCATAATAAGCACGATTTATTCCCTTGTTAGGGTCTATTTTAAAACCAGTAGTATCAGTTCTATAATCAACAATTGAATTAACCCATTCTTTACCAGTTTTCTTTACTGTTTTAATAGAATCTACTGTCTATTCTTTTCCTGATTTATCAGTAATTGTTTCTTGAATTGTAGCCACACGAGAGATTTCTAAATCAAGATTATCATAAGCCTTATTCAGATTAACAATCGTTTGATTAATTCCATCTTCAACACCGCTTTCAATTTGGAAAAAAGCTTGAATCTTATCAGAAATATCTCCTTCTGCATTATCAAATCTGTTCTTTGCTGCCAAACTCGTGTCATACTTAGCCTTAATTTCTGGATTATTTGCAAAGAAATTATTTTCATAATTACTATAATCAACTGGCTCAAGTCCATTCTTAACTCTGGCTTCGTTAAATCTTTGATGTCCAGCTTTTAAACTTGCTTTTAAGATTTCTGGATAACTAACAATTTTAGAAATAGAATTACCAACAGTATCAGAATCCATTCCTGCCCAAGTAGGATATCCTTGCGCAATTTTCTTTAACGCTGTTGCTAATTCTGGTTGATTAATCTCTTCTACAATATCAGCTAACCAATTTAATCTTTCTGTTACTTGAGGAACAGAATCATCTGTTGCTAATTCATTTTTACTTCCTTGGAAAGCTGAAATTGCACCTTGAATTTTCTAAAATTCTGGTCCAAGACCTCCAGCCATACGTCTTCTTCTAGCTTCCCATTCTGCATTATAATTAGTAATAACAGGTTCAGCATAATCATCAGCATTAACTAAATCTCCAAAAGTGGTTTTACTTCCTTCGCTAACACTTCTATCTAAAGAACCTTTTGGAACTACTTCAGACATTCCCTTTTCACGGTCAATATCTAAACCAGTAGCATTAAGAATTCCTTCAGCTAAAGCTAAAACAGCTTGCGTTAATTCATCAGAAGCACCGTTAAACTCTAACAAACTATCTTTAATATCTTCACGACTGTTTTTTATCGCATTCCAAGCTTCATCCTGTTCTTTTCTTTCAGCTATTTTAGAATCTGCTTCTCTTTCAGCCGCTTTCTAAATTTCTTTTTCACTTGTCTGGTCTGTCTTATTATTAGAGGTTTCATCTGACCAACCATACTCGTTTGGTTGCATCTTGGTAACTTCCCCTTCTAATTTAAGACCAGTTCTTAATAAATTACTTAAAGCTGAATCACGATTAGGAATATAACCTTTTTCACTTCTAACCGCTTCAATTTCCTTCATACTCTTGGTGCTTATTAAGGAATTCTTAAGTAGCTCTTTAATTTCATCCGAAGAAGTATTCTCATAAGAATCTTTAATACTACTAAAGATATCAGATAAAAAACTTTTAATTAAACCGTATTCTTTACTGTCTCCTTTGCCAGATTCTTCTAAAGAAACAGCTTGTTTCATTAAACTATCAAAAGCTTTTTCTAATCCTGTTAAAGAAGAATTCCTCAAATCTCCAACCCCACCAATATTTTTAGGGTTAGCTAAACGAGCATCATCAACAATAACTGTTTTCCTTGATTTACCTTCTGAATCAATACCAGAAACATATTTGCCATCTTCCGTTATAAAAGAACCAAAATATTTAGACGCTAATTGTCCTTTTGTCTAATCAACTTTTCCGCCAGATTGATATCCATATACTGTTCTACCACTCTTACCACCAGAAACAGTCTTCCTACCAGATTGAAATTCATTCTCAACTTGAATCATCAAATCAGACAATATCTTATCCTTGATTTTAGTAAAATCGGTGTCAGACATTCCAGAAGATTTGGCCTATTCTTTTATTTTTTTATAATATGTATCAACCCTTGCTTGTTTTTCTCCCTGCATTTTGTCTGCTTTAGAAGAAAGCTCTCTTACTTTTTGAGTGGTACTTTTAGGAGCGGGCTCTTGAGAAGTTACTTTAGTAGAAGCACGAGTCTTACCTTTTGTGCCAGCAGCCGCCACAAAATCCTACATTGCTCCTTTATCTACAATAGCTTTAAAAGATTCAATTTCTTCTCCATATTTTTTCACCAAAGAATCTAACCCTTTAATAAAATCAATACGACTTTTAATATAATCTTCTATCTTAGGCAAAGATTCATTTCCTTGCCGAATAGAATCTATATCTTTAGACATCTATACAGCATTTTGTCTTTGTTGCGTTAAAGAAATTTTCTTTTTTTCTAAATTTTGAACATATTTACTATTATTATAATTATTATTAGCATAATCATATTTAGCGTTAAATTTTTCTTGGGATGATAAATTTTTGCCTTTTATACTCTTTTCAAAACTCTTGTTAACATTTTCCATTCTTTGTTGAAGTTTTTGCTCGATTTCTCCAATCTATTTATCTAATACCTCAACACTTTTATCTAAACCCAATTTTATTTGGACTTCGTATTCATTCATATAAATTCTCCCTCCTATTAATTAAGTTTTATTCCATATTTTTTTAAAACTTTAGGCTTAACTACCGTATTAAATCTTTTTTCAAATTCTCGTTGACTTCGTGTATAAGCTATTTTATAAGTCTCTTCAATAGGAGAAAGACTTAAATTATTTCTGTTATTATTTGCTCTTGTCATATTCCAAAAATCAAATGTTAATTCTTGTACTTCATCCCACTAAGATAATGAATCAAAACCCGCAAAATCCTCTTCGAATTCTGCCTCATTAAATAAAGTTGTAGCCATATCAAAAACTAAATCTGTATCGCCAAATTGTTTTATTGTAGATTCTCTTACTGCATTTTTATTAAATGCTTTCTTTTCTTTTTCTATCGGCTTTAAAAATTTTAATTTATTTTTATTATAAGTCAAATCAGGCCACAAATTTTTTGTACTCGGAACAAAAAATAAAGAATCCATTAAACTATCTTTATCATAATTGTCCCCGTAATAATTATCAAAAACACTTTCAAAAACATTTTTGACTAAAGACATATATTCAAAAGAAACTTCATTCTTAATGGTTGCCATTCTTTGAGGCATTTGTTTTTCTATTTTCTTTACAATTTCTTTACAAGCATCTTCAAATGCTTTTGAAACTGTATTTGATAAATCACTCATATTCTTTTCCTTTCTTTAAACTATTAAAGAGGGAAGCGTTTTACTTCCCTCTTTTAGATATATAATATGTATCTCTAGCTAGAGAACCACAATTTAATGTGGCTTAATCCTTTTTATTTGCTTTTTTCTCTTTACCAGTTCTAATAGCTTCTAATTGAGTCAACTTTTTAATAGCTTCTGTAGCTTTATCTGCATTTTGAGACTTACTTAATGCTTCATAAAGTTCTCTAATTTCCTTAAGAGCTTCTTTATCACTTGCCATCTTATTTAAAAGCTCTTCATTCTTCTTCGCGGATTCCGCAAGTGCCTGATAATTAATATTACTCAACAAGCTATCCAAATCTTTCATTGCATAAATATTTAAAGATTCTTGAATCATTTCTTTCATCTCATTATAATCTTTTTCGCAATATTGCAAAATAAAAGGAGCAAAAATTGGATAAAGTAAATCATAAGTTTGATAAGTTTGTAAATCTTTATTAGAAACATCAATCATTGCATACTCGGCAAGAAGAACATTAAAGAACATATTCTTTCTTAATGATACGACTCTAATTTCTTCCATTTCAACATCTTGATTGTTCATATCAAAAATAAGAGTCATCATTGCTCTCATCTTATCAAGGATTGGAAGATAAGTACGAACTGTTAATTTATTTCCAAAAGCATTCAAATCTTCCTGTTTAATTTTGCCAGAAATAATTTTAGAAGCGTTGTAAATCAGCTCTTCCAGAGTAATTTTTTCAACTTTTTCCTCATTTTTTTGTTCATTCTGGGTCAAATCGACCTGTTTTTCATCAGACAAAAGTTTGTTTTCATCTGCCATTTTTTATTCTCTCCTTTTAATCCTTTTATTCATCCATGTCAATTCCAAACAGTTCACCAATCTCTTCAAGACTAGTATCTTTTCTATAAGAATCTGTAGTGGAAATATCAGAATGATTCACTAATAATTTAATTTTATCAAGAGGTACTTTACCTAAATTCTATTCCCTACATAAATAATGTGTTCCATCCGACAAGTTCTGGATGAAGCTATGGCGAAACGTATGAACATTGAGATTTGAAGGTTTACCAGTAATTTCTTCAACTATTGGTCTTAAAGAAATAATCCAATCATAAAGCACCTCTGCCCTTGCAGGGAAACCACCCTCTGTAATAAACAGTTCTTTTACATCATCTTCTCCACGCTCTTCTAAATATTTCTTGACGCATTTCTTAGTTAAAGAATGATAAACTGCCCTATAAATTTTACCACGTTTTCCAATCAGTTTGTTAGTAAGATTTTTGCTTTCATCATAAAAACTTTCTTTTTCAACTTGCGCAATTTCATTTTTACGAGAACCACAATCGTAAAGTAAAGCAACTAATGTAGCTTTCTTGTAATCTTTCTTTTCCATTAACTTATCAACAAGTTCTAAAATAACCCTATCATCTAAAAAAACAATATCTCTTACATGTTCCTTGGGAAGACCTTTTACTTTAGCTGCTAAATTATTATCATAATCATAATCATCATCTTCTTCAACGTATGTAAGCATTGAACGACAACATGACATCAATCTATTAGTACGAGCATTAGATACCCCCAAAGTGTCACTTAACCACAAACTTAAATTACGAAAATCTTTCTTTCTTAATTCTGTGAGAGGTCTATTACCACAATTATCTAATACAAACAAAAGAATAATTCTACAATCATTTTTATACTACTTCAAAGTAGAATCTTTCATTTTTCTCGCTTTGTATTCAAGAAGAAAATCTTCCATAATGGTTTTATTTTCCTAATTTACTTGCTTCCACTTTTCTTCATCAAAAATTTTATTATACATTATTCAATTTCCTCCTTTCTAATATCTTCAAGCATCTTCTTTATATTATAAGTATAATGAGTCCTCTTTATTTTTTGTTCAATTATAATTGCTCCATATTGAATACAATCTAATTTATTAATGGATTGTTTATCATTTTCACATAAAAACTTACTAAAATTCTATATAGATAACCAGTAAGTTACATTATTTGAAATGTCTTCATCATCTCTAAAATTAAATAAAAAGCCAGCGAATATACCTTCCTGTTGAGCAAACTTCACTAAACTGTTAATCTAATGAGCTTTAATCATTTTGGAGGTTTTGTCTTTTATATCTCTCTATATAGTCAAAGATTTATAACAAGTGCTTTTGCACTCAATAGCAAATAAATTAGGAAGCTCATACACCAAAAAATCACAGGGATTTTCAGGCTGAAACCTTGAAGTTTTTTCATGCTACCAAGATAAAGAAGTATCATGCAATCTTAAGACAAACAACTCGTCATTCTTAGCGGCTTCTTGAAAATCTTTTTCAAAAGCTTTTCCTTTATTCATCTTTCACCTCTTTTAACCTTTTTGGAATGGGAAAAAAAGAGATAGCCCAACCTTACTCAGTTAAGCTATCTCCTTTCCCATGAACGTTGATTATCCAGTTCAATCATTCAAAACTTTTTTAAGCCACAAACTTTAAGTAAGGGCAATTAATTCCAACCGTCATAGTAGTCATCATCTTCATAATGCTTCTTTTTCTTTTTACGGTTTTCATATCTATTTCTGTTTCGAGTCTTTTCGTAATCCTCTTCGAATTCAAAAATCTCTTCTTCTTTTTTCTTCTTCGCTATCTATTTTTTCTTAACCGGCTTTCTCTCCTCAGATTCATCATCTCTGTACTAATCAAAAGCCTAATTTTTATTTTTCTTACCCATAAATTCTCTCTTATTCAATCTTTTTTCTTAGAATTTTTAGACCATCTATCTAATTTGTTCTATACATTGTTATATTTTTCGTGCCTATATTTCCAATAAAACCCTTTGTATTGTCGTCCTTTTTTTATAGCTTCACATATTCCGCTACTTTTGGGAGGACCGCCAACAGCGATAGAAGCAGCTTTACAAGTTTCAAACTCGCAAAGTTCATTACCATCGGCATCCATCTAAATAACAGGTCTTTTATTATCTGGCTTATAATATATAGAATCTTTGTCTAATTTTTCGTATTCGTCTTTCCAATACCATAAATATCCCCCACAAGAACAAATATTATGAGCAGCATTAGAACGAATTGGGTCTGCATTTAAACCAGTAATTTTAGCAGCATCTACCACACTTGGATATTCTGTTACATATTCCCGATTTAAAGTTAATTGTACCACAGCTCCTCTACACCAATAATTATTTAATCCGCTAATATCAGCATGGTGTTCTTTTATTTTTCTTCTTGTTTCTTCGCTGTGTTTACCATTGCTCCTTCCACCCATATCTTGATTGAAACCAAATTCTTCTTTATATGACTAATATTGTAATATTAGTTCTTTTTCTTTTTCATCAGCTTCATTCTAAGTCAAATTTTCAAATAAAATCTCGTGAGTAAAATTATCCCATCCATACTTCAAAATGGCATTATAAAACCTACTATCATTAGGTTTTCTTAATTTTCCAGACTTTGTATATTTACCATGGGGCTTATATCCTTTGCCCTTTTGCCATCTTTTTTCTGGATTTTTGTGGTGAGTAATACCGATATATCTTTTTATTACTCCATTTAATTCTATCCAATGTACATAAACAAGCCATTTTTCTTCCATTTTTAAATCATCTCCGTTACGATAAATTTAAAGAAAAAGAAAAAGTAATCTAAATTTAACGGAATTTAGAAAGGTAGCTACTCCCTGTCCTTTTTCTTTTTTATATTAACAAGAAAAAACTTGATAATAACAATATTTAATTAAACATATACAAAGTGAACCTCTTCTAAGCCTGAATCCGAATTAAAAACAAAACCTGTTGTCCTTCTATTTGAAACAAAGCCAGTTTTAGCAGTCCATTCATCTTTTGCTGTAGGAGAAGGACAAGTCCAAACCTCAACCCCAGCATTTTCTTTACACATTAAATGATGCAGATGCCCCAACAGCCAGATTCTTGTGGGACATTCACTCCAATTTTTAGGTTGTTCAATTTGCATTAAAGTATAAATTCTATCTTTTTCTTCACTACCATGAGCAAAACCAATTAAATTATTGCCTAAACGGATATATTTTCTTGTAGATGGTAAAGCATCCACTTCCACATTTTCATCCAATCTATAATAAGCTTCTAATAATCTACCAAGCATATAAGATTCATTTCTATCATGATTACCCTCAACATGCACAACCATAACTGGTGCAATCTCTTTAAAACTATCAATAGTATTGATAATAATTTCGCAAGTTTTATCAAAAATCTCTTTAAAAGATGCACAATTACTTTGTTGATGTCTACCAGAAGAAGTCCAGCCATTAGCGGCACTATTCATAACATCATTACCAATACATAGAACTATTTTTTTAAATTTCCTGCCCTGATATCTTCTTAAAAACTGTTCAGTTATATTATTAACCATTAATTCTGCTTGGTCTAAATCAAAATCTTCCCCAGTCTCTTTTTCATAACCAGAACGACCAATATGTAAATCTGCTAAATTAATTACTAAATACCCTTCTTTTTCAGAAGAATGCTCTTTTAAAATAACAGGTTTGCTTTTAAAACCTTCGAAATATTTTCTGAGCTCTTCTAAATCTAAGCCACAATCGGTAGGCTTTACAGTAATACGAGAAGAATAAAGATTCTTTAAACCACCTTTGCCATCACCCTGTTGCCAAATACTATTCTTAGCATTAAGCAATTCAAACTGAACTGGATTATACCCGTGTGCTTTTAAAAGAGCTGTTTTATCCGTAAGTTCATCTTCTGATAAAGCTACGAATTTCTCACTTGTTCTTACACCCTTACTATCTAAAGTAGTGGTATTTTTAGTGGGAATATTTTTATTAACAGGTTCGTTAACCCATCCTGAAGCATTAAATTCAGAATAAAGCAGCGCACCTCTACGAATTGTATCAATAGTCAGAGAAGACAAACCATACTTTTTACGAATATCGTTTGCATTACTCCAAGTTGCGTCACCATTTGAAATATCTATCATTAATTGACGCATTTCACGAAGATAACCTTCGGGTACTTTATCTGTAACTAAAGCCATTTTAAATCTCCTTAATTAAGAATCTGTGAAATGTCATCAACAATATGGTCAACCAAAGAATACTGCAACTGTTGAGCGTCATCCAAATACCAATCAGTCTTAAGCTTTTTAGTTAAAGTAGATTTGGAAATAGTAGTATTCTCAATAATATTATTATGAACTCTTGAAATCAAATTTTTATATTGCTGATTTTGCTGTTGAACTGCGTTAAAATCACCCCGTTGCATAGCGCTGCCAGAATGCAGGAGTGCCGTAGAATTCTTTAAACAATATCTATGACCTTTATGACCATTAATAAGAATCATGGCACCGCAACTCATAGCACAAGCAAGATTAACAGTGACGATGGGCGTCTTAGAAAGCTTCATGACAGACAAAAAGCCCATCGCTGAATACAAATCTCCACCATAAGAATGGACGTAAATAAAAATCTTTTTACGGTTCTCAATAGGAATATCTTTATCAGCATCTTCTTTGTTCCAGCGAATAATTTGCTGCATTTCTTGAAACAAAGTTTCATCAATATCCTTGGTTATCCACAGTTCCCTATTTTTAAGTGACCTATATTTCTAAACTAAAATAGGGTCTGGAAGTTGTAAATTAGCTTCTGGACCAAGTTCCTCTAAACAAAACAAATCATCTAAAGTATCATTCTTAATTTTATCCATTTTAATACCTTTTAATCCTTTTAATTTATTAAAAAATACATTCAAAGGAACAGTAATTGCTAAATAACAGGATTTTAACAAAAGGTAGCTATCCCTGTCCTGTTCCTTTTCATTACATAAAAACGCTAAAGCCAGTCTCTAACGTCTTAAGGAACTCCTTGTACACATGGCACATGAGATATGTGGCTCAGACCCGCTTTACGAACCCATAAATTTGGTCTTCTTTAAGTCCTCATCCTATACTCATGGACACCACATTAAAAAGCTGCAAGACTATGCCTCGTAGCTGGCCTAAATATACAACATGGTATATAAGGTGATAAGGTTTATGCCGACACCTTAAAACGCCTTTCTCTTCCATTTGAAACCACGCATGAAAGTATGTTGGTCGGACAGTTTTAATTGCTACCCTGTGGAAACCTGACAACCCTAATAAGCCTCCATTGCATCACTGGATGGTAGCCCAATATACAACTTCTCTGGCAACCCTGACCTCTTGTGTCAATAGGTTTATTTAAAAAGCTTTGTAAAGCTTTTTATACAATTATTTAATTACAATAAAATTTCTGTTGATTTGTTGGCTACAACAACTTTATCTGTCCTATTTCTTTTACTAATAAGCTCCGACAAAGTTTTACTCAGTTCAACTCTATCTTTCATATTACCATGCTGAAGGACAACTTTACCATAACCGCTAGTTCCAAACCCACCGCTGTAATAATCGCAAAGCTCATCTCTTTGCATGTGACTTGAAAAACTATTTAAATTAATTACTCTACAACGACTCAGGATTTGTTTCCCATTAACGGCAACGGTCTTAGTCTTTTTTTGTTTAATTTTCCAAGCCAAAGACCCTTCAACAGAATACCCAATAAATGCAATTCCATTCTTAGCACTTGGAAGGAGTTTTTCAGCAATACCTACAGCAAAACCAGCGTTAAGCATTCCTGCACTAGAAATAAAAATTGCTGGGTCAGGCTTTACTAAAATCTGCTCAATCTCTTCATAATTATTGATAAATTTAACCTTATCCCATGAAGAAGCTTCAATCCATCTCTTAAGTTGCTCACCCTCTAAAATTTCATTAAAAATTTTATTAATTTTACAAGTTAAAGGAGAGCCAACATAAACAGGAATATTAAAATTCTCGTCATCTTTAAACATTTCGTAAAGAATAGTTAAAATTACTTGACTCCTCATTAAAGAGAAAGAAGGAAAAAGCAACTTTCCTTTTCCATCAATACAAACATCATACACAAAAGCTTTAATCTTTTCTAAATCTTTTTCTCTATCTTTTGCTTTAGCACTTTTTTCTTTACTGGCATAAGTAGATTCACCCACTAACAAATTTGCGTTTTGAATAGGTTCAAACTTATTTGCATAATAAGTTTCAGTTCTAATATTACCTAAATCACCAGTAAACGCTATTTTACGGGTAACACTACCATTTTTGATATATAGAATCAATTGAGCAGCACCAATAATATGTCCAGAAGGAATAAACTCAAACGTTACATCATCGTCTAATTTAATTCTTTCCTTAAAAGGATATTCTTCAATATGAGTAAGCATATCTTTTACATCAGACTCTTCATAAATTGGAGAATATTCCCTTTTAAGTTTTCGAGACAAATCTTCAACATCTCTTAACATAATCTTAGCACTATCTAATTGCAATTCTCGAATTAAATCTTTATTGCCATCAGGCACAATAATTTTTCCATCAAATCCTCTTTTGGTTAAGAGGCTTAAACGACCTGAATGGTCAACGTGCGAATGGGTCACAAATACATAATCTACATTCTTCTCTTTAAATGTAAATCTTGCACTATTAGCCTGATATTCTTTCAAAAGACTTTGATTACCTTGTACCAATCCACAATCGACAAGAATTGTTCGTTCTGGCTTTCCCCATGTAATAACTGTACAAGAACCTGTTACATCTTCTGCTGCGCCAGAATTTTTAAAACTTACTCTAATCTTGTCTTTGCTTTTACTCATACTTTACCCCCTATGCTATTATAGGAACTTATATTATATTTCTATAATACAAATAATACAATTTTTTTAATTGTAGATTTTTGCCTTGATATATTTATAACATTATTATTTGTATACATATAATAACAAATATTAATGTTTTTGTCAAGGACTTTGAAAAAAATCTTTACCGAATAAAATCTCCATCAAAAAGATGTTTTTCAAAATCCTTGATTTTACTGAGAAAAATGCACCTATTTTACCAAATAAAATGATACTTTTATTCTCTTTCGCGTCTAAAAAGAGGATGGGATTAACCCCCATCCTCAGTTTATTTGTCATTACTTACTTCTATAAATCTTTGTACCAAGAAGGTAATTCAAATTCAACAGTCTCACCAATAGAGTATTTTCCAAAATTATTCATCGTGAGACCTTTCCCATTTTCAAGAATTACCCAAGCAGAAGTCTTCCACTTACTATGTACAATACCTCTTGCCCAACCTTCTTTTAATTTAGACTTTTCAGCAATAGGCTTAACTTCTTTTTCAGTGACACTTTTTAACTCCTGCTTAACAGGCTCAACAATTTCTTCTTTTACAATTTCCTTGTTGTGCTTGTTTTTATCATACTTCTTATATTGAATCTGCTTCTCTTTATTTTCTTTTTTTGGAGAAACTTCAATATCAAAAGCGCTGTTCATTTCATCCATTTCTTAATCTCCTCTCACAGCTCGTCATGGCAGGAGAATTTTCCCATGCACACTTCTAATGACAATATTTTTGATAAGGACAGAGCCGATGAGGTTCTTTCCCATCGACTCTGCACGTTATTCTTCCACCATTTTCCTGCTGTGCATTACTGCAAAGCATTTATTTTAATCTCCTGTTCGTTAATTAAATTAAGCAACAGTAATATTCATATTGTCGGAAAGTTTGTCATTAGGTACAAACTTAACAGTAACGACACTAGTATCCGCAACGGTAACAATACCATTAGCATAAGTGCTAGAACCAGTGGTAACAGTAACATTATACTGGTCAGGATTCAGCTTAATAGGAGCGCCATCAACAGGGCAAGCATAGACGTTAAGTTCAATCTTATCGCCAGCCTTGGCGGTCTGGTTTTTGTCCTCAATAACAATACTGGCGAACATATCAGCAGCAGTTTTATTCTCAAGAACCTGAACGATTTCAGCATAAACACCGTCGCCATCACAACCAGCACAACCAGAAGCAAGAGCAGAACCTTCAATAGAAGTGTTAGAAACACCAGAAGCGCTCATGCTGAGTTCCTGAGAACCATTGAGCATGAAACGAGGAACCTTGATGATAACCTTACCAGCAAGGGTAGAGGTCTCAACATCACAAGAACCACCGTTGTAAAGATTAGCCTCAAGAATGCAAGTCAGAGTCTTAGGAATGAAGTTAGCGCTAATAGTAATCTTAGAAGCAATGTCATTATGATACATATAACGAACACAAACTTCAGCGTCCTTCAGAGCTTCACCGAGAGCGACTTCATTAACACCATCACCAGTAACGGCATAACGCTGATAACCCTCATCGGTGCCAGACTTCTTAATATAAGCATAAACATTGGTGTTACCAACCATAGGAACAGCCTTATAAGACAGAGTAACCTTACCAGTAGCATCAGCAGTGAGCTTCTCGTCTTTCATAGCGTCACCACCAAGTTCAACCTCAGAACCAGTATTCATAGCAAGATATTCAAGGCTGAACATAGCATCAGTCAGCTTCAGGTCAAAGGTAGAAGTATGCGCATAACGACCATAAAGCTTATTCCGCATTCCTGCGCGAAGGTCTTCAAACGAAATTCCAATAGTAATACTGGAATCAATCAAGGTATTTGCAGTAGCAACAAGGCGCTCGCCATCGAGAAGAGTGGCGCGGCCTACACCAGCTAAAACATTTTAATTTAAAATAAGACGCTACTCTTATTTTGCTTTCGCCTTATATTTTCATATAAGATTAGACCATATCATTACCTTTTATTAAAAGGCAGTCTCCACTTCTACCACCAATCACTTGTGATATACTTCCTTTCGGAATGGTCGTTGAACTTTTCTTTATTCAAGACTTAGCGGCTGATTACCCATTATTCAATACTTAGGATTTAACCATATATCATCTGTTTATTTCTTTTTACTTTCGTAGCATTCACAAGTAGGCATATTTCATCCTTTTGTTGTAGCATAAACAGCTTTAGGGAATTCCAGCAATTCAAAGACTATTTTTACATACACATCGCTGTATACGGTTACTCTTTAGCCAAGCAAATGCGGACTCGGCATCCGATAACATAATATATATCCTCCTTATTTATTTATTAGTTCTTGATATCTTAGAAATTTTCTTTCTAAATATATAGAACAGTCTTCATAAATATAAGATAAAAATTCTTTAACAGAATCTTTCCTACATAAAACCAAACTACTTCCATTACCAGTTGACCTAGTAATGTAATGTATGTTCGGGTTAATTTGGTTTATTTTTTCTTTAAGAGATTCTATAAAATCTTTACTACTTACTACAGAAGCTTGCCGATTAATCGTGCTTTTACCTCTATATAAAGTAATACTTCCATCTCCATCAAAGTATCCTCTAAGAAAATGTCTTAAAAGAGATTTGTCTAAATAATCTGGAAATTGTAATACCAAAGATTTCCTTGGTACACATCCAAGTTTATCAAGAATTTCGCAAAAATATTTACTATTAAAACTTAATTTTGTAGAAGTCTAACCATTTTTGTGATTATAATCATACAATGGTCTATTATTTTCAGTTACCTCAGCAAATTTTTCTAATATAGCGGAATCAGTTTTTACCAATTCAATACAAACTACGTTTCTTTCTTTTAAATTGCATCCATCAGCAAATAACAAACCCAAAAAATAAGCTTTATCTTCTGAATCAATCTTGTCAAAATAATGTTCATTAAAAGAATACTATCTCTTAAAATGTCCATCTCTTGCTTTAACTCCATTCTTTTTAAGAATGTCGCAAATTGTCGATTTATTGCACCGATATTTTTCTGCCAGCTATCCAGAAGACAATCCAGACTCATATTCTTTTAAAATATTTTGTTTTTCTTCAGTCGTAAATTTTTCCACTTTTTCTCTCCATTATGTAACAGAAGCAAACTTCTTTTGGAAATCATTCATTGTCATGATTTCCTTAGACATATCCTTCTTGTTATCAGTAAATATCCAATGGTGAATGTCTCCATCCTTGAACTAAACCATCCGAGACATAGCACCCTAAATCTAAGCATAATAATACCCCTTAGCATCAATGGTTTTTAGCATTAAAGAAAGTTTTCTCAAACTTACTTGTTCTTTTAACATCTCCATAGTATATGAAGAACTAATAGATATACAAACAAGCATTTTTTCCAAACTTGGAGAAGTGTAATTCTTGTTCTACATCCTCGCCTTTAATTCCATCTCTTCTCTTAAATTAGGGTCAATATACTTATCTCCATCATAATCTAAAATGTTTTGATGCGTGATAATAGCTATAAATTCATCAAGTTCTTTAGGCTCTAAAACTATATCATATATATATAATTTTTTCATACCATTAGCTTCTGTTTTTATACCATAAATATCTCTCATCTTACTTTTACATTCTGGACATATAGCATAATTATTAATAAACTCAAGAGCTTTAACTTTCTTTTCAGTTTCGCTTAAATTATCAGGTAATGTTTCTTGGAATTTAGCATATTCTTTGATAACTTCAAACTAAGTTCGTTTGAATCCACAATGAGGACAAAACAAACCATTTTTTTCATGGAGCACAAGTTCGAACATATTAATTACCTAAGAAGTAACCATAGGTCCATATTCTTGATTTTCCATATTCTATATTAAATATGCCATATAAGACATACCAATACCTTCAGGATTAGCCACTTTTTTAGTGATTTCTATTCCATTTTCATCTACAACTTTTATTTCTTTAATATTTTTATCTTGAGTAAAGCAAGATAAATTAGCATAAAAATTATAGTAATCTTTCGTTAAAACTGGATAAATTAACAAGCCTTTAAATGGCACTGGTAAATCCAGACCGAAATAGGCTTGTTCGTACATTTCCATTTTAGCTTGTAACTCTTTAGATATTGCCAATTAAGACACCCCACTCATGTAGCATCCTAATACAACTTTAATTCCTTCGAAATTTCTGTTGTTCCAAATTCCATATTGAGCCTATTGAAATCTACTCATCATTGTTGAAAACTCTAAATTGCCAACACCCTGTACATGAGCGCCATTGAGCAAAAACAAAACAGCTTTTAACAAAGTAGAAACACGACTTTTTCCAGTAATAGGAATTTCAACCCCGTCAACCGTATCAACAGGATAAGTTTTATCATCATCACTTGGATTGATATTAATACATTTATTATGTGTAATTATATCAATTCCAAAGTTAACAACAGCTTTGTATCTATCTGTAGGAATAATTTGGTCGATATAAATTTTTAATAACGTACTTTCAACCGTCCAAGCATCTTCAAAATGAGGACTTCTAAAAATACGTTTGTCGGTTTGTGTTATATCATCAGAACATATTAAAGAAGTAATCTATTGATATGTAGGCAATTCTCTATTAAGAGCATCTGCATCATTATAATATAAAAGTTTCCAAATAATATGAGTTTGTTCTAATTCTTCAGGAGTTTTTTTATTAGGAGATAACAAATAATAAATTATTCTATCTTCTACTCCATCTAAATTTACAAAGCGGTTAAATGCAGATGGTGCATAACTACTATCTAACATTAATAAAAACCTCCCAATTTAAAACTAAAAGTCTCACTAATAGTAACCCCTGCAACATCAGGGTCGATACAAGTAGCAATTACATCTAATGTACCTCTATTGCAAGCTTTTAAATTTTTAATCTTAAAGGTGTTATCACCAGTTTTTTCAAATTCATAATATTTAGACCAATTTTCTTCTTTTATACCATTTAAAACAACTTTGTACTCGAAGTGAGTGGGAAGTGTACCACCTTTGAAACTTAATTCAGTTTCACATTCTTTGCTATTGCCAAGAATTATTTTATAATCGTCACAATCTTTAAGAGTAATATGATACTCCTCATCGTGAAGGTCTTCCTTTTTTGGAATAAGATATAAAGGAGCATTATTAGCGACACGTGTTACAGCATCGTCATTAGCACTCCATAAATCTTTATCCAACGCCAAGACCACGAAAGGTATATCTTCTAATCCAGTAAAACCACTTTTTGCAAAAGTTTTGGTGGATGTACTCTTTATAACAGCTTTAACTTTATATATAGCATTATTTTCAATGTCGTTCTAATCTGTGCCACCAAGAATAACTCGGCTATTAATTTTAACAGCATTTGAAAAATAATTTAATTGCATCGTGACATACCACTCAGCTTGAGGTATTACCAAAGTTTTGTTATAATACTGGTTCATATATTTCAATTCGTTTTCCAGTACAATAGGCTCATACCTTATTTCAGTGGCATCTGTTTGACTGTTTGTTGAAGACCCAAGTAATGCAATATTAGCATTACATCTACGAATTACACAAGAATTCCGTGGATTTATAGGAGAATTATTTATAGCAATCCAAACACTCGTATTATAATGTTTTTCTTCCTCTGTCATAACGCTTAAATCCTGAAATTCCAAAGAAAAACGATATCTTTTTCCAAGAGGATTTGGATATTTCAAATCTCTAAAAGAAATTTCTGCCCAGTCCGTACCCAAATCTTCACCACGTTCACCCTTAACATTTCTTATAACAACAGTTTCAAGAGGTGTATATTCAGGCATTTTAGTTGTGTATTCAATTTGTCGGTCTTTTTCTTCTTCTATGTCAACAGTATTATATCTATATTCCCAATCCTAATTGCGTTTATATTGCAGATTTTGAATATAATAATTATCTCCAACCATATTATGCTTTAAACGAGCTTTAAGCATGATACTGCTATCAACAATATCAGTAGTATTTAAAATCGCCATTTTAATCCATAATCTCCTTAGCCTTCGTTTTTGTATTTCTTTAATAAATACTCTGCATAATTGATTGATTCAAATATTAATTTCTTAATCTGTCCTTTATCTAATTGATTCGTTAAAATAGCATTGATATTAATTATAATACTTACTAATTCACCATCAAAAAGAATATTACTTGACGAAACATACATCATTATTCCACCACAATACACACGGTAATTATAAGTGGAATCGGGTTCTTGAGATTTGTCATATACATAAAGAACTTTCTTCAATTTTGAAATTATTTCTTCTAAGCATATAATTTTCTCATTAATAGATAAAACTACTTTGAAGTTCTTGTTGTCTTTATCCATCTTTACCCCCTTCCTATAAACTTACTACCACCCATAAAACGGATTTGCCATGCAAGTCTATTTTGATAATTGTATATTTCTGAATCAAGTTGGTCTACCCATTCGTTTTTCGCTTTTAAGATACGGTCATTAGACATAATCTTGAAATCGCTGTCTTGCATTAAATTGCGAATATCTAATAACAAATTGCGTTCTTCTTCTCCCCATGCCTTTACAAGCAAACGAGCAAGAATATCTTTAACATAACCTACCACTAAACTTGTACCATTTACATTTTTGTTAGTTAAACCTTCAAAATTATCAGTAAATTCACCAACGTAATATTGTTCAACTGCATATTGTTTGCCTTCAGGTAATACATCGGGGAATTCTACAGTGTGAGCTTCTTTATCAATCGAGCCTTGCACCAATAATTCTCCTTCAATATAATTATATATTGAATTATCCTGAATCTCAAACTCAGGGTCAAGTTCGAATTTATTATTCTTACCATCCCCTTCAAAAACTTGCATGATACCTTTTGGTTCTTTATATTGAGATAAACGTAAAGAAACGCTTAGAGGGTTGTTAAACATAGATATTGCATTTTGCAAATAGGTGTACATTATCTTATTAAATTGCAAAGGATTAGTTTCATACGCTGTCGTAATCCTTGGGTCATCAAATAAGGCTATTGCTTTTCGATAGACATCACTAAACAAAATGCCCATTTAAACCCTCCTTATTTGTTTAATGTCTTATTGAATCAAAATTCATTTGAGCCAACAGATTGTCAAAAACACCCTTGTTAGAAATTCTGTTCAGAAGCTCAACTTTACTTCTAACACGATATTTAGCATCATTTTCATAGCACTTTCCAAGCCAGTAAGAACAAATAAAGTCTTTATCAGCTTCAGTCAAAGAATTCATGTAATCCTCAAGTTCACGCTCACTCTTCTTGTAAATATTTACGAGGTCTCCCTTCGTAACAACAGCATGACCCTCTCTCTTCAAACAAGATACGTTATAACGTTCCGCAACGTCCGCGAATTCGGGAGCCAAAAGAATAATTTCTTTATCGAACCACTTACGATATTTGGAAACACATTCCTCAAACTGTTGCCAGCTAAGAACACGCTGTTCACCGAGAGTATGGAAATTAATAGTTAAACCAGTAAGCTGAATAGCGGTTGAAAGACCACCAAGCAATTCACGATTATGAACAATAACAATTTCCTTGTCACTCTTTCTATTACCAAGAATTTCCAGAAGTCTTTCTGTTGTATTAGAAGTATTATCCTGTACTTCTTTTTCCTTAAAAGAACTTTCTGTATCGCCCTCTCTATCACACAAAGTAGATTCTTTGATTGCTTCTGCTAACTTTTCGTTCTTTGCCTTCTCTTCCTTGAGTTCACTACTCAAAGATTCAATTGTAGACTGGAACTTTGCCATCATAGCTTGAATATCTTCTAACGAGATAGAAGACTGAGTAGCAGGAGACTCCTTAACAGAAGTCTCCGCATTCTCAGCAATTTGTTCCTTATTAGTTTCGTTTACAACTTCTTCTGTATTTTTAATAGTTTTCTTATTTACAGCCATTTTTTACAATCTCCTTTTAAACCTTTTAAACAATATCTGGGTTAACCAGAATTTACGAAATTAACTAATTATTATAATTAATTATCTATAATTAGATTATAATTTGATATTAGTTAAGAGTAATACTACCAATTTTGCTACCGATAATCGCGTCCATGCCCATACGCATATCAACAGTGAAACCGTAAGTATGGTCAGCAGCAAACAAGGGGTCCTTCTCAACAGAAACCGTGTTACCTTCAAAAACAACTTTGATGTCGATAGGTAATCCTTTGAAATTATCTCCAGATTTTCCCCCGACCCGCACCGTGCGTGCGACTTTCACCGCACACGGCGCCCCATCGTTTTTGACTTAATCGTAATAAATACATTTCAACAGTAAACCTATATTTTTTTAGATTGTAAACAGATTTGCTGACCGACGCAGTTTGTTTAGCTTTGCTTTTTGTTTCGCATCAAGGTGTAACATTTCCGTATATGCTGATATAATCTTTTCGTCGGTTGCATGGATAAGAATGTGAATCTTATCTGACACAAGAACAAGATTGTTGTATTTGTCAGTACCACCTTGTTTTCTCGGTGTTTTATGATGACAATGAATTTCACCGATAACAAGCGGTTCTTTTGTAACTGCACAACAACCGTGCTGGGCACAGTAAAGTGCGAGTCTGTTATTATTAAACTCTACACTTGTGTGCTGAACAGGGTTTCGCATCAGGCAATGCAATATGCCGATATTTACACATTCAAGCTCTTTGTGGATCAGCAACCTTCCTTTTGGAGTGTACTGATTTATCTCTCGCTTTTTGTAAAGCGGAGCTTTTGTCTGTACATATCCGATAGGAATTACAGCTTGACCGTTTATATATCGAATTTGTTTGCTGTTTCCGTACCTTTCAGCAATATACTTTGGCAGGGTATCTCCTTGCACCTGCAATCTGTTTCTTAATCTGTTTTTCATAGTTCGGGTAATACCAAAGGCTATTTTACGGATGTCCTTACTGATATGCGTTGCATATCGGTAGTAGTTATGGACTCCCGATACATAAGCGTTATACGCTCCTATTGCTTTGCTCTCATCACTTTGGTCAACAGGATATTCAATCTGCTTCACCATTTTTCGTGCCTGTGCTTTGACCTTCCGAATGGCTTTATCGCTCATGTGTGACTCAACCGCATACTTATTGCTTTTGTTCGCTTTACTGCCTTTTCTCACTGCTTTCAATTTGAAGCCGAGAAAATCGGAATATTGGCGTCGTAAATTGACAATCTTAGACTTTTCGGGACTTATATCAAGTCCAAGACGTTCTTTCAGCCAATCCTTTACAGCAACAAACAGCTTGTCTGCATCACTGCGTTTGCGACAGAAGATTTTGAAATCATCGGCATATCGGACAATATAACACTCTTTCAAGGCTGAGCCTTTACGAAGCATTTCATATTTCTGATTTTTGTCAATGGCTCCATTATCTGAACGTGCATATTCACGCACCTTGCGTGTGGGGATATTCTCCCACTGGCTCGTTATCCACCAATCCAATTCATTCAAAACTATATTTGAAAGAAGTGGGGATATAATACCGCCCTGTGGCGTTCCTTTCCTCGGAAATCCTATTCCTGCAACTTCTGCTTTCAGCATAGCTGAAATGATACTCAGTACCGTCTTGTCGTGAATGCCCAAGCTCCACATCTGTTTGAGCAACTTGCCGTGACTGACATTATCAAAGAATCCTTTAATATCAATATCAATCACATAATGCAAGTCTCTTTTCTGTATCATTGCATAGCATTGTGCCAAAGCGTTTTCTGCACTGCGGTTAGGTCTGAAACCATTGCTTCTTTCGTGAAACTTTGCTTCGCAAATCGGCTCCAACACCTGAAGAAAGCATTGTTGTATAAGTCTGTCAGAAATAGTGGGTATGCCAAGTGGTCTCGTTTTACCCGTATCTCCTTTTGGTATTTCTACACGGCGAACAGGTTGCGGCTGATACTTATACAACCGCCTTTTAACATAGTTGATGAGTGCTGTGTTTGTAAACCCTGACAGGTACCGAATCGTCTTTCCATCTGTACCTGCCGTTCTACTGCCTTTGTTTTTGCTGATGTTCCGATATGCAAGCATAATGTTTTCATCTGCTGCGACTATATCCATAAGAGAAGTGAAACTTTTACTTTTCTTGCTCTCCGAATACAGTTTGTCAAATGTGTCCTGCAAATCGAAATATTCAGCATTTCGTAGTTTTTGTTTCTTCTTTGGTTTTACCGTTGTCATAGTCGGCTCACTCCTTTCGGGGATTGCCTTTGTTAGTCTTACTCGAACCTATGAACGTCTGTATTTTTACTTTTGTTATCAAAAACGACTGGTGTCTGTTCCTCTGTTGCCATTACAGCAACTTCATAGGTCGTGACACCACCCCCATCGGAATTAAGGACAATTATTGATGTTTTCGTCCAACGCCCCACAATGGGTTGTTTTATACGTTTCCGACTTTCCACGTTCCGATATTTCTATCTTTGCATATATCCTTAGGTGACACCTTTAAGCCAGTGCATTTGGGCGGTACCTGTAATACCGCAGGGACTTTCATACTAACGACTTTTACTTATCCCCATGCACATCGCAATTCTGCGACAACTGCGTTTCCACAGCTCATTCGTCTTGACCCGTACATTCAGTGTTTCGTCAATGCGTATAACCGCATATTCTCACCATAGATATTTTATAGACTCCCGACGTATCATCTGCATACGGCACCTCTGCCGCACTTTCGTCAACTTCGTTTATACGTTGCTACGGCAGACTTCCGCCGACTTCTGCGAGCTCTCAGACACTTTGCGTATTGTGCCGCTAATGCCTGTCGCAGTCTTAGAGCAGGCGTTTCAGGGCGTTACTCCATCATTCCACCTGTCGAAATATCAGTTCTTTGAAACTGATTTATTGTCACTTTTTAACCACTTTGTGATAGAATTTCAGCTCTGCAGAATGCCATTGGAGAAACAGGTTGACATTCATGCAGTCCTACTTAATTAATTCTATCTTTCTAGTTTGTTTGCATAGTAGATGTAAGTTTATACTCCATGTATGTTAAACTTATTATGATATTCAGAATGAGAAATTCAAGAAACATTTTGGTCTTGGATTATATATAGACTTCTATGTGCAAAATGCCAATTGTATATTACGTTTTTTTTTATATAACACCATGCACTTAGCGCTATGCTACTTTATTAGAAGTATTGTCCTTAAGAGCTGCCAAATGGAATTTTGATATTATGTAAGTTCTTCTCTAAGCCGTTTCACGAAATGCTCACATTATGGGTCATTAAGAAATATACAATA